>Ga0256404_1000037_pt1 | contig 268881 bp, 235 predicted proteins | sample RumenRJG_01DNA_FD_185990 | JGI IMG/M metagenome (GOLD analysis project Ga0256404, IMG submission 185990) | Bovine rumen microbial communities from Lethbridge, Alberta, Canada - RJG_01 | ecosystem: Host-associated > Mammals > Digestive system > Stomach > Rumen | place: Canada: Alberta...
GCCGTTTGAGCAAACTACAGCTACTTTCATGTGACTTCTCCTTGAGTAAATCTGTTACCCATAATTAGTGTTTTTCTGTAAAGTGTTGTTCTATTAACCTTACAACTTAGAATATAAAGCATTTTTGATGTAATGTCAATAGAACATGTAAAATTATTTGATTTTTTTTGGGGGTTATTTTTTCAGCAAGTCGAGCTTGCTGAAAAAATTAATCTAACTTTATGGCAAAGCAAGGTGGCGGAAGGTCTTAAAACTGCAAGCAGTGCCAGGCCGAACGCGAGCGAGACAATCGCCCCCGCGAGCGTCCAGCCGTCCGCTTCGCCCGCCCCCATGCCGCCCTATTTTTTCAAATACGCGCTGTCCACCCAAATTGCGGGCCTGTCGCCGATAATCGGGTCGTCCACATAGTGATGGCGCAAGCTGAAATTGCCCCAGGTGGCAAGGTGCTCAGGCTCGGTCACGCTCATGCCGTTTGAGCGCAGCCACCATGCCGCGTGTCCGTCGGTGTTGATGTAGCAGTCGTTGGCAATCGCGTATTCGGTGGGAAAGGTCTTGCGGTCGGCATCGGTGGGCATATATGTGAGGCACTCCTCATAGCTCAGAAAGAAGACCTTGTCGCGCGTGGGCTTTCCCACGGGAGTGTCGAAGCGGGGATTCTTGAACGCGGAAACTTCCGTCGTCGCAATCGCCGCCTGCTCTTCCTTCGTGAATGCTGTGGCAAGGAATTTTCCGTTGAGCCAGGCGCGCAAGTCGCAGTTGTCCCAGGTGACCGCGATGCGCTTGTTGTGGAATGGCTGAGCGTCAATCACTTTGGTCGTAATCAGAAGCGTCCTGCCGTCCTTTTCGTCAAGCGCCGTCCATTCAATCGGGGTGAGCTTTTTTCCCGCCTTGTCCTCGTAGTAGCGGCCGAACTGCACCGTCTTTCCCTTGTCCGCTCCGAATGCAAGGCCCATCGTGGTAGCCGCAACCAGAACCGCGGCAAGAAGTGATTTTTTCATAGGATTCCTCCATAAAATAAAATATGTATGACTTCCGCTCAGTTTTCTTGCGGAACCATTTTCAACAAAAGCGCATGCAGCGTGGATTTTTCCTCATCGGAAAGCGCGCCCGTCAGCTCCGCCTCAATCTCGTTTCCGAGCGATTCCAAGTCAGCCGCTATCCGCTCAGCCTTTTTCGTGAGGCGGACGAGCTTGCTCCTGTTGTCGTCTGGGTTTTCAACGCGCTCAATCCAGCCGCCGTTTTCAAGCCCGTGCAAGAGCGAGGTGACGGTGGGATTCGTCATCGAAAACGCCCGCTCAATGTCCACCTGCCGAACAGCCTCCGGCGACTCGATGGCAAGCAGGCGCAAAGCCTTGAACTGCGAGAAAGTGAGCGCGAACGGCTTCAATTTTGCGTTCGCCAGTTTTTCATCATCCGCCGATGATTTCCCGGACTTGCCGTCCTGCCTCCGAATCCACGCCACGTCAGCCCTGCTTCCCACCGCGATGACGGCGGTGGCTTTGCTCACCAAGGGGAACGGCGTCGTCCCCGTGTGTTTTTTCCGCGCCTCGTCCGGCTTGAAGGGCCACATCTTTACGGGCTGCTTGTTCTTCGCCGTGGGGGCCCACAATCCAGCCGAGCGCGAGGAAGGTGAGCGCGGGCGTCCACATAACAAAAGTTCAAAGCCGACAGGCAGGGTAAGCCGGTTTGCGGTTTAAGCAATTGTTAGGTGATGGCGCGCTGCGTCACTTTCGTATATAAATTCAGGAGTTTTTGTGAGTAAAATAAACAGAATCGAAACTGATGACTTTTGGGCTGATTCAACTATCATTAAAGCAGGCAACTTTGTATATACAAGTTATTGCATGAAAAATGAAGGGCAATCTATTGAAAATCAAATTAATGGCGCAATTGATGTTCTAGAAGAACGACTTAAAAAAGTCGGTTTAACTTTAGAATCTGTAATTCAAATGGACTGTCTCTTTGCAAACATAGCCGATCTAAATGCCTTGCCAGACATTTTAAAAAATCGTTTTAAAGGAAAATATCCTACAAGAAAAGCTTATGAAACAAAATTTATAAGAGAAGGAATAAAGTTTCAGATTGATGCGGTGGCATTTAAGGGATAAATAAATTACGGCGGGTCAAGCCCGCCTTTTTATAGACAAAAAATAAGAAGATGTGGTAAAATAATCCCACAAGGAGACACTTGTGCCTAGAATCGTTCCAATCAGAGATTTAAAAAATACCACTGCCATTTCAACTCTATGCCATGAAGATGATGAACCTATTTTTGTTACAAAAAACGGATATGGTGACATGGTTTTAATGAGCATGGAAACTTATGAAAAGAACCTGTTCCTTGCAAATGTATATGGGAAACTTGAAGAAGCAAAAGATGATATGAGAAACGGTAGATACTCTTCCGTTGAAGATGCAATTTCCAGAATATTGTTATGACGACAGGCGCGCTGGCCTGCTTTGTAAGAAAGGAAAAAAAATGAATGCATTAATAATTAATTGTAGTCCTGTAAAAAATGGCGCAACTGCTGAAATTGTAAAAATCGCAAATGATTGTATTAAACAAAAATACGATACAACTACAGTCTGTATTGATGATTATAAATTTAATTTTTGTAAAGGCTGCAGAACCTGTCATTCAACAGCAAAATGTATTCAACATGATGATTTTGATTCTTTAATAAATGAATTTGAAAAAGCGGATATAGTAATATGTGTATCGCCATCATATTGGGCAGATGTTCCTGGCCAGTTTAAGGCTTTCATCGACAGATGCACTCCGTGGTGCAACACACATGAACCGCATGCAAGTCTTTCAAGAGGCAAGAAAGGTTATTCTATAGTTTTGCGGACAGGGCCAAACATGAAAGAATGTGAACGGCTCATATCAACAATAGAACATTTTTACGGTCATATGGAAATTGAGAGCGTTGATAGAATTGGTTTCTGTTCAATAGAATTTAAAGAAGCAGTTAACAGCATAAAGAACGAAATTATTGAATTCTGCAAGAAAATATAAAAAGGAATATTTCATAAAGCAAGTCAAGCTTGCCTTATGAAATGAAATTGAACTTTAGGGCTTGGACGAAGTAGCAATTGTTATGAGGACGCCTCCCGCTGCTTGGCGCTAAAAGGCGCATTCAACGTAAAGCAAGTCAATTCTGCCTTTAATGATTTGGCTCTTGCCAATTTTAAGGCCGTTTTCGCGCAAAAAGGCAAGGTACTCTTCGGCAGTCCATTCGTGGGCGAACTTGATTCCTACAAGGGCCAATATTTTTTGCCACAGATTTTTGGCGCCGCTTTTTCTAAAGATAAAATTGGGGGCGATTAAAAGGCCGTCGTCTTTTAGGACGCGCTTGATTTGCGCCAAAGCTTTTTGCGGCTCTGGAATTATGTGCAGCGCGTTTGCGATTACAACAAGGTCAAAGGCCTTGTCGGCGTAAGGAAGGCTTGTCGCGTCGGCGACTTTCAAAGGTCACGTTTTGCGGAACGCAGCCTTTTTTGCCGTCTCAATCATGTTGGGCGCAAAGTCCGTGGCAACGACGCTCTTTGCGGCGGAGGCGATATGCTTTGCTATCATGCCAGGGCCTGTGGCCAATTCCAAGACTGTCTTTCCTTCCGCGGCGCGCGAAATGTTCTGGTACAAGTAATCGTAAATGTTCTTTTGACTTTTCATCGACGCTTCGTAAATCGGCGCAAAAAAATCCCACACTGTTTTTTTCATTGTATGTTGACTCCTGTGATACGGCTGTCCGCGCGAGTTTTGTTGCGATTGCCAGCGCTCGCAAGAGCGCAGTTGGATAAACTTCCAATAGCAAAACGTAACGTAGCGCGGATGTTGCCGCTCATGCGGCGCCCATCACTCTTAGGCGTGCTTCCGTTTTTCTCGCCGCTGTCCTCCTTGGCGCGCGCCGGCGTTTTTTACTTTTTCGCGACGACGCAAAAAAGGTTTCCGTTTTGGGCCAGCGTGGCGGAAGTAAATCCCGCGCCAAGCAAAAGCGCCTTTATCTCTTGCGCCGTCCGCCGCTTCATGCAGGGAACCTTCTTTTCCCAGTCAATCTTTGGGTCTCCGTAATTGTTCACGACTGCAAAGGCCGCGCCATCCTTTAGAACCCGGCGGACTTCCTTGAATCCGCGCTCAATGTCCTTCCAAAAAAATACGGTTTCAAAGGCTGTCACAAAGTCAAGCTGTCCGTCCGAAAAAGGAAGGGCGTCCGCGCTTCCTTGCAAGATTTCGCAACGGCTTAAAGGCGCGGCCTTGTTGACCTTACGCGCCTTTTTTACGCTCTCTTCCGAAATGTCCAAGCCCCAAACTTTTGCGGCGGCGGATTTTTGCAAAAGGCGCTTTATGTTGTAGTCGCCTCCGCAACCGATGTCCGCGATTTGCCCTTCTTGCGGAACGTCAAAAAGGCTAAAGGCCCACTTTGCCATCGGAAGGCGCTCCCGTTCCATCGCCACAAGCATAAGGCGGCCAAGAAAACCGCGCGGGTGTCCAAAATTGTCTGTGAATGACGCTACCAATCAAACCTCGCCCAACGGTCGTTCATTTTTGGAAGCAGCGCGGCGAAGAGCCAGCCGCGGAACGAATGTTTTTTCATTTCTTCGTTAAAGCTACGCTCCTCCACAAGCGTCATGCCGGGACAGAGCGCGGCGATTTCTTGTCCGCTCCAGGTTCCGCTTTTAAAGACCGCGTTAGTCGCCTTTACAGTGTCGTGGTACTTTTGGTTTTTGACCATCATCGGGTTGTTTTGCTCTGCGATTAAAGTTCCGCTTGGAAAATTTTCCTTTAGGCCTTTAAGGAGCGTGGCGATTTCGTCAAGCGTAAAATACATGAAAAGTCCTTCCGCCAAAAATAGGACGGGAGCTTTTTGGGAGCCGCCGCGCTTTTTGATTTCTTCTTTCACCGCTTGCGTCCAGCCGTCTTCCAAGACGCTTCCTTCTATCATTTGAACTCGCTCGCGCTCTTTAAAAACTTTTTTGCGGACCGCGATTGAATCCGGCAAGTCTAGGTCGAACCAAAATATTTTTCCGTTGTCAACGCGGCTAAAGCGGTTGTCAAAGCCCGCGCCCATGTTGACAATTACAGCTTCCGGGTTTTGCGCGATAAAATCCTTTGCCATGCGGTCAAGCATCACGGTGCGGGCGATGACTCCCTCGTGGCTCAAAAATTTGTCGTAGGGCTCAGGATTGATTCCAAGCGCCTCAATCATTTGAACGGCAACCTCGTCCTTTACGCGGGCGTTTGGCCTGAGGCTTTCGCTGGCCTTTATCGCGACGGGGATGAGCGCCGTTGTCTGAACGTCTCCAAGTTTTATTTCCATATCCATTTCTCCTATGTCGAGCCGCTAGATTTTCCAAGACACCGCTTGCTTTCTTGAGTCGATGAAGCGCGAGTATATGCCGTCGGACTTGGCGAGCGTCCTGTGCTTTCCTTGCTCGGCAATTTTTCCCTTGTCAATGACGATGATTTGGTCCGCGTCGCGAACTGTCTTTAGTCTGTGCGCTATCATTATGACGGTCTTTTCTTTTGTAAGCTCCGAAACGGCGGCCATAAGGTCGCGCTCGTTTTCGGGGTCAACGTTTGCGGTGGCTTCGTCAAGAATGATTATCGGAGCGTCTTTCATGATCGCGCGCGCGATTGAAATTCTTTGCTTTTCGCCACCGCTAAGGCTGGCTCCCGCTTCGCCAATAACTGTGTCGTAGCCGTTTGGCAGGGCGGAAATAAAGTCATGGCAGCAAGCCTTTTTGGCGGCGGCGATCACTTTCTTCATCGGCGCGTCGGGCTGGCCAAAACGAATGTTGTTGGCGATTGTGTCGTGGAATAGATAAACGTTTTGGAAGACAAAGCTAAAGTTTGCCATAAGGTCGTCCATGCTCCAGTCGCGGACGTCAACGCCGCCCAGCGCGACGCTTCCCTTGTCAACGTCCCAAAAGCGCGAAAGCAAGTGGCAGAGCGTGGTCTTTCCGCCGCCGGAAGGGCCTACAATCGCGACCTTTGAACGCTCCAGTATTTGGAGCGAAACGCCGTCGATGATTTTCTTTTTGTCGTAGGCAAAGCTGATGTCGTTCGCGCTTATGTCGAGCGGAGCGTTGCGTCGCTCGCGGGCTGCTGGCAATGACGGGTGTCCCCGGCCTTCAATGTCCATAAGCGGGATGTCTAAAATCGCCTGGGCTTTTTGAACGCCGATGTCGATGACGCGAAGGAGGGCGGAGTAGTTTCCGCCGGCTTCTAGCGCGGCAAAGAGCATGTAGGAACAAATCAGCATGACCGCGCATTTTTCCAACGGCATCGAGCCGTTTAGGTAAAACCAAATCGAAGCGAGCGCGATGGCAACGCCCGAAAACTTTGACACGATGGACTGAATCGCCGAGATCGGAATGCAGCGCATTTCCATTTTTATGCAAACTTTTTTGGCGCGGTCGATGACGGCGTTCAATTCCTTGCTGCGCTTTCCCGTAAGGTTGTAGGCCTTGACTTCGGCGATTCCCTGGATGTGCTCCAAAACTTTTTCAATCTGCGCTTCGTCGGCCAAAGATTTTTCCATTGACGCGCCTCGGACTGCAAGGCGCATAAAGACGTTGACAAACTGGAAGGCAAAAAAGCCCGCCGTCGCGATAAGCGCTATCCGCCAGTCAAAGAAAAAAATCATCACGATGATAAGCGCGGAGTCCAAAAGGCCTTGCATCACAAGCATGACGGCCCTTGTGGCCACGTCGCCCATCAACTCCATCGTGTTTGTCGTCACGCTTGTAATTTGTCCAAGAGAGTTTTGGTTAAAGTATCCCATCGGAACGTAGCGCAAATGCTCGGCGATTTGGATTCGCTTTTGCGCGCAAGTCCTGTAGCCGCCTTCTGTCTGCCACATCGAAACGTTTTTCTTTGTGACAATCGCCGCGGCCACGCTAAAGGCCATTATGCCAAAGGAAAGCCAAATCGTTTTCGCGCTAAAGGCTTCGGCTCCCGTGGCCGCGCGAATCACGCCTTGCATCATCACCGCGATGGCGGCGATTCTAAGCGCCATAAAAAATGAATTCACTACGCCCAAGGCGATCGCCGCGTAAAACTTATTGCGGTTTTCCTTGTCGCAAAAATCAAAGAATCTTTTTAGTATCTCAAACATTTGTTTTACCTCCAACGCGGCGCCCGGCAGTTTTGGGCTTTCCGCCGCTTTGTTTTGCCGCTACTCGTCTTTGGCGCTGATGTGCGCTTCCCACATGGCTTTGTAAAGGCCGCGCTTTCGCAAAAGCTGTTCGTGCGTTCCAAAAGAGTCAATCGCTCCGTCCTTTATGACGTAAATCATGTCCGCGTCGCGAATCGTGCTAAGGCGGTGCGCGATTACAATCAGTGTCTTTCCTTTGACAAGCCGCGCGACGCTTTCTTGTATCACGGCCTCGTTTTCGGGATCGGTGTAGGCCGTCGCTTCGTCCAAGATTACAATCGGCGCGTCCTTCATCATCGCGCGGGCGATGGCGATTCTCTGCCGCTCGCCGCCTGACAAATGCGCGCCGCTTCCGCCTACAATCGTGTCGTAGCCTTTTTCCAGCGACATGATAAAGTCGTGGCAGCCGGATTTTTTCGCCATCGCCTCAACTTCTTTGTCGCTCGCGCCGGGGCGGCCAAGGCGAATGTTGTCGCGCACGCTCATGTCGAACAAAAAGTTGTCCTGGCTTACGTAGGCCACGCGGCGGTTGTATTCCTCAAGCGAAAGGTCTTTTATGTTGACGCCGCCGATTTCCACGCTGCCGGAATCCACGTCCCAAAGCGAGGCGATAAGGCGCGCCAAGGTTGACTTTCCGCTTCCGCTTGGGCCCACAAAGGCCGCGCAAGAGCCTTGCGGAATTTTTAGGCTTACGCCGTGAATGACTTCGCCGCCGCGGTCTTCTTGTCCTTCTTGACCTTCTTTGTGGTAACTAAAGCGGACGTCGCGCAATTCAATCGAATTGTCGACGGGCTTCTTTTTGTCAGCGCTTGGTCTTTCAAGCTCCTTCATGTCCATAATCGCGCCGACTTCGCCAAAGATGACCGTTGCCTTGGCAATGTCGTCGTGGTAGGAGTAAACGGTCAAAAGCGGCTGGATCACGCTCATTGACAAAATGATGATTGAGATAAAGTCGACGGCGGAAAGCGTTCCGCGCAAAAAGAAAAAGCCGCCGATTGGAAGGACAGAAAGCAGCGTTGAAGGCGCGATTACAAAGGCGATTGTGAAGGGCCAAATGCAGTCGCGCATCCATTCTACAAAACAGTCGGAGCCTTCCTTTGCCGCCACGACAAAGCGCTCGTACGAAGACTTGGCCTTTCCGAAGGCCTTTATGACTTCTATTCCGTTTATGTATTCAACGGCGGTGTCGTTGAGTATTTTTGTTTTTTCGATTGCGTTTTGGAATCTCTCTGTCATGTTGACCATCATAAAGGAGGCGGAAATTATTCCGACAGGAAGCGTGGCAAGCGAGGCAAGCCCCATCCTCCAGTCAAGGTGAAAGAGCCAGACGAACATCAAGATCGGAAGGACAAGGTTCGACGTCCATTCCGGCAAAATATGCGCGAGCGTCGTTTCCATGCTGTCGATTCTTTCTATCAAGATGCTTTTAAGGCTTCCCGAAGGCATGTCCAAGACGCTTCCAAGCGGAACTCGCGAAAGCTTGTCGCAAAGATTTTTGCGGATGTTGGCCAAAACGTTGAAGGTGGCGATGTGGCTTAGGCTTGTCGAAACCATGTGGAAGAGCGCGTTTCCTACCCAAAAGGCCGCGATTGCAAGGCACTCGTTAAAGTAAACGCTCCATTCACGCTCACCCGAAAGCAGCTTTTTTACGATGTCCGCGATTAAAATGTAGGGCGCGATCGCGCAGGCCACGCAAAGAAGCGCGAAAAACACGCTCAAAAAATACGCGGCCTTTTTTTCGCCCGCGAACGAAAATATCCAATTTAACAATGACTTTTTTTTCATAAAAATCTCCGTTGATCCTTCAACATTACGACTAAAAGTTATACTCCGCTTTTAGCCAAATTGCGCTAAGCTCTTGGTAAGCGCCGTAAAAGCCTTTTTTGTCTTTGTCAGGTCCGTTGATGAATAAGTCCGAGCCAATCGAAAGCGCCATGCTGTCGGTCATGCTGTATTTGGCTTGAACTTTTATCATGCTGTCAAAATCGTTCAGGCCAAAAAGCCAGGCAAGCGAAAGGTCAAGCGTTTCCTGGAAAAACGCCTTTGAAACGCTTAGGCTTGTTTGGTGCCTGTAAGAGTCGCGGTCCAAGTGGCTGGAGCCGTCAAGCAGCGCGTCCAAATAATATTGGCCGGTAATAGTCCAGCCGCTTGGAGTCCAGTCAAAGCCCGCCAAGGCGACAAGCTGCGTTTTTTCGCGGAACTTTTCTGCGCCCATAAGCTGCTCCTTCGCGCTCGCGGCGAAAGTCCTTTGCGGAAAGACCGCGGCTTCCAGCCTAAGAACGACTTCCTTTATCGGAATCGCGGCGTCCGCTCCGACCATCAGCATTCTCTTGTAAGAGCCGTTGACCGAAAGCGCTTGCGGGTTTCCGCCTGAGTCCCGGACAAGGTTGTATGTAAGGCAAGGCTCGCGGTCAAAGCCGTAAAAGCCGTAGAGCGAAAAATCCGCGAACGGAAAGAAGGCCGCAAGCCGCGCGGCGAATTCGCTGTTTTTAAGCGAAAGGTCCGGAAGTTCAAAGTTGTCTTTTGTCACTTGCGCTACAGGAATCGTTCCGCCCGCGCCAAGCGAAACGATTTTTGGAACCATGATTTTTTTGAGCGGATTTTTTTCCGCGAGGGGCAGGGCGCTTGGCGCAAAGAATGGAATCCAGTAAGCGTCAAAAAAAAACGCGTCGTTTTTGAACGTAAGCCGCGCCGCGTCAACGCTTAGGCGGCTGTCGGCGTATTCGCGCGCTAAAATCGTGTTCTCGTCCTTGGCGCAAAGAACGTCGGCAACTTGCAAGCCGTCCGCCTTTCCCCAAGCGGTCGATTGCCTTCCGATTCGCAAAGCCCAAAAGCCGCCGTCGTAGTCCATCCAAGCTTCCTTTAGGCGAAGGCGGAAGGCTCCGTTGTCAGAAACAAAGTCCGCCGCCTGGAAGGACGACTGCGAGCCGATCGCGTCGCCCATCAAAAAACCGTCGATAAAGGCCGAAGCGTCGCCTTCGTAGATTTTTAGAGAGCCGTCAAGCCGCAAGTTTCCCAACAAAAAGCCGCCCGCGTTCTTTTTGTCAAAGCCAAGCCCCGCTCCGGCAAGGCCCTGGATTTTTCCTGACGGCGAGAAGTCAACTGCCCAAGCGCTGCGCGGCGCCGCTGTGTTTGCAAGAACTAGCGCGGCGAAAAGCGCGAAGACTGCGGCTGTCTTTTTCATCGGACGCTTCCCCGCTCAATGGCGCTTACGGTGAACATCTTGTCGTCAAGCGGCAAGTTGTAGCGGACGTTTTTCATTTCAAGCAAAGTGGAGTGTCCGCTCTTTACGTTTTCCATGAACATTTTTTGCGTCGTCCAAATGCCGTCGATTTGAATTGTCTCCGAGCAAGTAAGGACGCGGGAAAGCTCGTTTTGCCTGTCGTAGAATTCTCCCTTGACGACCTTGTAGTTGTCCTTTCTGTACCAAATGATTCTTCGCTGCGTTTTTTCGCTCTTGTCCTTGGCGACAGATTCGACTTTCCAGCAAGCGTTTCCGTCAACGGTGTCTTCGCCCAAAAGGTTGAAGGTGTCTTTTGTAAGGCCGCGGTCTCCCATGTCGGCGTAGGTGAAGTCCGTTCCCATAAAGTCGTCGTCCTTTCCGCTTCCGGCGATGCGGCGCGTTTTTTTCATCGCGGGCATGAAAAGCCAACTGTCGCTGTCGGGCTTGGTTCCGTCCGCCTTGTCTGGGTAGTCAAAAGAAAGGTAGGCCACGCCTTCCACGTCCTTGGGAACGACAAAGACAACGACGCTTTTCTTTACGTCGCCGTAATCCTTTTCGCGCGTCATGATTTCGCGCGTTCTTACCGTGCCTTTTTTGCTTTTAAGCGTCAGCGTCGCCGTGTAAGAGCAAGTCTTTCCTTCGTCGACTTCGTCCGCGCGCTTTGCGATTTCGTAGCCGGTCAAGTTTTGGGCAAAGGCCGCAGAGCCAGCCATCGCAAGGGCCGCGCAAAAAATCGCCGCCTTTTTCGTAAATCCAATCTTTTTCATATATGCCTCCTATTTATTTTTTTTCGCTATCATGTCGCGCTTGGCGGAAAATGGTTTCGTTAACAAAATCAAAGCGGGCGTAAGCGTGTAGTCCGCTACCAGCGCCGACGACAAGCCTATCATAGCCAAAAGGCCAACCCTAAAAAGGCAGCCCATCGGGCTAAAGGTGTACATTAGGAACATCGCGCACAAGATGAATGTCGTCATTCCCATCGTCTTTCCTATTTCGCGGAAGGAGACGGTCACCGACTTTGCGTAGTCTCCCGTAAACTCATAGTGGTACTTTATGTGGTTGATAAAGTGAATCGTGTCGTCAACCGCGATTCCCAAAATCATAGGCATAATCGTCATCGTAAGCATGTCAAGCGAAAATCCCGCGTAGCCCATCACGCCGCCAACCACAAGCACAGGCGCCAAGTTCGGAATCATTCCAATAAGGCCGGTCTTCGCGCTGGAGAAGGCCAAAATCAAAAGAACCGCGATCACTACAAGCGAGAACGAGAATGACTTTAGCTCGGCGCTTACAAGCTTGTGGTTCATCTCGGCGTATTCGACAACCTCGCCCACGATGCTAATCTTAGCGTCGGGAAAAAGCTCCGCGGCTTTTGCCTTGGCGGAATTTATGTCCTCGACGATTATGTTCGCGTCGTAGCCCAAAAGCTCCACGTGAACGCGCGTCGTTCCGTAGTCTTCGCCTTCTATGTCAAACCAGTCGTCAAAGTTGGGCGCGTAAAAGACCAGGTTTTGCGCGATGACAGCGTCGTCGTCGGGAATCGCGTAAAATTCTTTTTGGTCGTTGTTGAACATTCGGTTTATTTCCTTCATCATTTGGCAACCGCTTGTGACGCGGGGCTTTGTTCCGGAAATTTTGGTCAGCTTCAATTTTCCAAGCGCGCTTTCCAGCTCCTCCAGCTTTTTGAAATTTTCCGCGCTCTTAAAAGCTTCGGGGTCGCCGGCGCGGACCATGACGTCGTAGCTGTAAAGGCTTCCCAAGGGGCCTGAGAGCGTGTCCAAAATGCGCGCGACGTAGGGAATCTTTCTTCCCATCATCTCGATGTAGTCCATGTTGACGGTGATTCTAAAAAGGCCTGGAGCAAGCGCGAGAACCGCCGCGAAAGAAAGAACGGCCACAAGCTTTTTTCTTTTTTCGACAACCTTTCCAAAGCTCTCAAAGGCAAGGTCGGCCTTTGTCGCGCCGGTTTTTGAGACCGCGCCTTCCTGGACTTTTCCGTCCTTTCCAAAACTCATCAAAATCGGAATCAGCAAAATCACGTAAAGGTAAACGGCAAAAACAATCGCTGTAGACGCGCCTCCCATCCAGCGGATCGGCTCGATTCCCGCGAACAAAAAGGAGACGAGCGAAGCCATTGTCGTAATGACCGTGAATAAAATCGGCCAGCCGCTTTCTTCCACCGCCTTGATGACGGAATCTTTTCTTAAGCCCGTCCGCCTAAAGTGCATCCTGAATGAGTTTACGTAGTGAACCGAATAGCCGACCGACAAGGCCATGCCAAGCAAAATCGGAAGCGTGACCATGTTGGAGTCGGCGACGATTCCCAAATGCGCGCTAAGGCCCAAGACCGAGCCGATTCCTACTGTGGTCGCCAAAAGCGGAACGATGACTCCGCGAAGCGAGCGTACAAAAAGCAAAAGGCAAAGAATCATCACGACAAAGCCGCTAAGGACGCGGATTTTCGTTTCATGCTCAATGACGTCGTTTTCTTCCATTTCGCTGTAGGACATTCCCATCGGCTTCAGCTCGTAGGCGCCGTTTGCTTTTTTTGCTTCGTCAAGAACCACTTTTTGCGCGTAGCGGGCGATTCCTTCGGCGGCGAATTCCATTCCGCCCTCGTAGTTTTCCAAGGAAAGGATTACCCAAGTTTCCTTCGCGTCGGCGGAAACAAGGTTGTCGCAAATGGATTCGCGGCTAAGGATGAATTTTTTCTTGGCCTCAAGCTCGGCGGGGTCGGAAGGGATTCCGTTCTCAAACGGATTTTTTATTTCGATGCTGTCTTCCGTTCCAATCGGAATTTCGGCCGTCATAAGCGAAGTCACTTCGTCGGCGTATGGGACTTCCTGCTCAAGACGCTTTCCAAGCCGCTCGATTCCTTGCAAAACTTCCGGCTTAAAAACGTCGTCCGCGCGGACCATGACCATAATCGCGTCGTCGCTTCCGAAAATTTCCTTAAACTGGTCGGAATCAACTTTGACTTGCTCCCAATCCTCAAACCAGGCTTCGTCGTCGCTTGCCATCTTGAACTTTGGAAGGCCCGCAAGGCAAATGACTGAAAGCGCGCACAAGGCGGCCAATATCCGCCATCTAAAGCGCAGCTGCCAGACTCCGGCTTTTTCAAAAAACTTGTTTATGCTTGAAACTTTCATAAATCCCCCGAAAGCGGCGGGCGGATTTTTTGCCGCCCAAGGGCCGCTGTTTGTAGTATATTATTGTAATTAGCAATAACTAACCTAAATATTAGCAATTGCTGATTTTTGTGTCAATAGGCTAATTCCTGCAATTGACCTCGCCGCTAGTTTTCATTAAACTTTCGCTGTTATGATAAAAAGAAACGCAGGCTTCGCCAATTTGACCGCGGGTTACCTCTTTCCTGAAGTCGCCCGCCGCAGAAAGGAATACCAGGCCCAAAATCCGGCCGCCAAAATCATCAGCCTCGGAATCGGAAACACGACCGAGCCTTTGACCCCGCACATCGCCAAAGCGATGAGCGACTATTCGCTGGGATTGGGAACCGCGGCCGGCTATTCAGGCTACGGAGACGAGCAGGGCAACGCGGCCTTGCGCGAAAAAATCGCCCGGATTTTTTACCCCGGAATGGCCGACGCAAGCGAAGTCTTCATTTCCGACGGAGCCAAGTGCGACATCGCGCGCATCCAAACGCTTTTTGGCCGCGACGTTCCGATTGCCGTGCAAGACCCCAGCTATCCGGTTTATGTCGACGGCTCTGTAATAATCGGAGCGGCCGGCGCCAATAACGGTTCGGGCTACGCGGGCGTGACATACCTTCCGTGCAATCCTAAAAACAACTTTTTCCCGGACTTGTCCGCCGTAAAGCCAAACACTTTGATTTACTTTTGCTCGCCCAACAATCCGACCGGCGCCGTCTCCACAAAAGAGGGGCTGCAAAAGCTCGTGGACTTCGCGCTTTCAAATGGCTGCATAATAATTTTTGACGCGGCCTACCGCGAGTTCATCCGCGACCCTTCGCTTCCCAAAACGATTTACGAAATCAAAGGCGCCAAAAAGTGCGCGATAGAAATCAACTCCTTCTCAAAGCCCGCGGGCTTTACCGGCGTCCGCTGCGGCTGGAGCGTCGTTCCCAACGAGCTTTTGTTTGAGGACGGAAGTTCCGTAAACCGCGACTGGAACCGCGTGATGACAACGCTCTTTAACGGCGCGTCAAACGTCGCGCAGGCCGGAGCCCTCGCCGCGGTGAGCGAGGAGGGCCTTAAGGAAATGAAGGGCGTCATCGACTATTACTTGGAAAACGCGCGCGTCATAAAGAAAGCGGTGGAGGGGCCAAACTTCAAGGCCGCCGGCGTCAAGGTTTTCTGGACCGGAAACTCGCCTTACTTGTGGGTACAGTTCCCCGGAAAAAAGAGCTGGGATGTTTTTGACAGGATTTTAAAGGAATGCCAGGTTGTGACAACTCCTGGTTCGGGCTTCGGGCCGGCCGGCGAGTCCTTCATCAGAATCTCGGCCTTTGGCCACCGCGCCGACGTTGAGGAAGCCTGCGCTCGCCTGGCTTCTTGGCAAATCTAAAGTTAAAAAGTCTTTCGTCCGCCAAGCGTAATCCTAAAGGCCAGAGCTTGGCTTCCCGTCAAGTCAAGGACGCCGATTTGCGCGCTTGTCTCTACGCTGGCCGCGCCGCCAAGGCTGAAGCTTGCGTAGGGCGTGACTAAAACGTCGTAGACGGCGTTTCCTAAATTTTTACCGCTAGTCAAGTCGCCAAAAGCCAGCGAATTGATGGAGGCGATTGTGTGAAGCCCAAGCGTTATGTCGCCACGGCTTCCTTCAATGTCGTCCTTGTAAAAAGTCACTCCTATGCCGATCGGGTCCCTTAGATAGGCCAACTCTTTGACCTTCTTTTCGCCGAGGTTGTAGAGCGAAAGGGAAAAGTTGAAGCTTTTGAATTTTAGCCTTGACTCCATCAAGAACTTTATGTTGTCAACCTCGAATGACGCGCCGTCGCCCTTTATGACAGTGTCTTCCAATCCAAACTGAAGAAAGAATCCGTGCGTGTATTTGCTTCCCGCCAAGAAGGTGAGGCCGGAATGCATCGTGATTGTGTCGATGACAAGAACAACGTCCTTCCCTTTATACGAGTCTTGGAACGGCGAGCCAAAGCCCAGCATGAAATCCAAAGTCACAAGGTTTGTTGACAAGGCGAACCTTGTATCCAAGTTTATAGCCCAGTCGTCATTTTTGGTTTTGTTAAAATAGAACGACGCTCCAGTCGCAATGGGAGCTTTGTCGAAATTCACGATGTAAGACAAGCCCGCGCCCTTGTCGTTGTCAAGCAAGGGGGTTCCCGCCAAGCTTGTGTAGGATTTTGTCAAGGTTGAACCGATGGGCTTGATTCCAAAATGCCTCATCAAGAAGGCGTCGCTTCCAATCGGCTCAAACGCTCCCACGAAAACAGAAAAATAATTTGTCGCGGTAAACGCCTTCCTTTGAAGCACGAATGAAAGTTCGTTTAGGCGGACATTGGCGTCGCTGGCGGAGAAAATGTCCGTGATGGAAAGGTTCGAAGACCAGGCTGCGATTTCGCCCCTAAAAATCGCCCATTCGTTTATGTTGGCTTGAATCGCGCCGTAGCCTGCCAACGGAATGGTTCCGTCCGTCTTTTTTCCGTTAAGGGGAACGGTTAAGTCCGCGCCCGCGCTTCCTCCGATGGCTCCGCTAAATGACGGAGCGGCGCTTAAATATGAGGCCGCCGTCAAAAGGGCCGCGAAAAATATGATTTTATTTGCCTTCATAAGCCTACCGCCTATTTTTAGTTTAAAGTTCTTCCCTTTGATTATCGGCAAAAAAACCGCAAAAGATTAAAGTTTTTTCCAAAGCTCGTCAAAAAGCTTCCACTCGCGCTCTGAAATTTCGGCCCTGCAAAACTTGAATGAGCTGGGGCGTAAAACCGTTTCGCCCGCGTCGTTTTCCGCGTCCATGCCGGTAAAAGAAAAACGATCCCTTGCCGCAAGGAAAACTTTTTCCAGGCTAAAATCAGTCGCGGCCCGCCAACCAAGCGCGAAGGGGATGGGGCGGACCAAAAACCGCGGCCTTGTCCAAATTTTCGCCCAAAAGCAGGCTGGATCTTCCGGCCGCAAATTTTTTTCGCGTTCAAGGCAAATCTCAAACTTTTGGATTGACAAAAATTCCTCTTTGCTAAATCCGTCAGGCATGAGGCAAAGCAGGGGACGCAAAAAAATCGGCTGGCCCGGCCCCGTTTGCTGGCGGACAAGGCCGCTTTTTTTGTCAAGCGACAAAGGGCCGCCGGGTCCTAAAAAGTCCGTTGCCGCCTTGGACAGCTTTAGCTCTTGCGAAGGATTAAGCTTTATCGCGGAAAAAATCATTTTAGTTGGCCGAAAGCTTTGGGTTGAATTCGCGCTCGGCGCCGACAGTGCTCGGCGGCCCGTGTCCCGGCATTATGACCGTGTCGTCGGTTTGCGAAAGAATTTTTTGCTTGATGTTTTTTACCAAAGTCCTTTCAGAAAACTTTGAGTTTGTGCTTCCGATTCGGCAGGCGCTTAGCGAGTCGCCTGTAAAGAGAACGTTTCCGACCTTGTAAACCATCGAATCGTTTGTGTGGCCGGGCAAAGAAAAGTATTCAACGTTAAGGCCTGCAACTTGCACGACGCCGTCGTCCTTAAGGACGTTGGTGTCGTTTCCGGCCACTTCCCAGTCAGCGGCGTAAACTTGCGGTTCGTAAATTTTTCGCAAGGTGGAAAGGCCGGCAACATGGCTTCCGTGGTTGTGTGAAATCAAAACGCCGGTCAGCTTGTAGCCGCCAATCTCAATGTGGTTTATTATTTCTGTCGTGATCTGGCCCGGGTCTATGATTATGGCCTCGCGCGATTTTTCGTTCACGATTACATAGCAGTTTGAGAAGCCTTCCAGATTCAAGTGGAAATAAATTTTCATTCTTGCCTCACACCGAATCCTTTAGGAACATTTCGCTTCCGCGCTCGTCAAAAATCGCCTCGCGCAAGTTGGACGACTTGAACAAAAGGTTTTGCCTTTCTATGTTGAAGAACATCGTGTTCTTGATGTTGCAGTTGCGGAAAGAGGTGTCAACCAGTTTGGCGCCGATAAAGCGGGAGTTGTACAAGTCCGAGTCGTCAAAGGAAGACTGGTAGGCTTGGATTCCGCAAAAGTTGTCGTGAATCATGTCGCTTCCGGTAAAGAGAATGTGAGAGAAAATGCAGCCGCCAAATGACGTGAACTGCATGTTGCTTTCGAGCATCGCGCAGTCTGAAAAAACAGAATGGTCAAAGAAGCTCATTCTTGATCGGAACTTTGTCGAGTGAATGTTGACAAAGCGGCAGTTTTGGAAGTTGCAGCCGTAAAAGCGCTTGTCTGTAAGGTCGATGTTCTCAAAGGTTATTCCGCTGGCGTTAAGGCCCACGATTTTCTGCCGCTGGTTTATGTAATTGTAAATGTCATCCTTGATTTTTTGCTGGTCGGGAAAATGGTCCAGGCAATAGTTTTCGCCCTCGGCAATCTCGCCGTAGTAGTTAAAGACAGAAAGAGAAGTTTTTTTGCAGCCTTCGGCCAAACACTTGTTCTGCTGGAACATAATTCCATTATAAAACAAGCGCCTGCATTTTGCAAGATAAAAACGCGTAGACAAAGGCGCTTGTTTTATGGTAATCTATGCGCATGACTGAAAGCGAGATTGAATTTTTGGACAAGGCCATTAGGCGCGTGCCGGACTTTCCCAAGCCCGGAATTCTTTTTTACGACATCACAAGCATTTTGACAAAGCCCGACGTATTTAAGTTTTGCATTGACAAGATGGTGGAACTCTACAAAGGAAAAAAAATCGACGCTGTGGCAGCCGTCGAGTCGCGCGGATTTTTGTTTTCCGCCCCTTTCGCCGAGCGCCTTTCAATCCCCCAAATCCTTATCCGCAAAAAGGGAAAGCTTCCAGGCGACACATACTCTTGCAAATATTCGCTTGAATACGGAAGCGCCGAAATTGAAGCCCACAAGGCCGACATCGAGCGCGGAAAAAATTACTTGGTTGTTGACGACCTTATCGCCACGGGCGGAACGCTTTCCGCCGCCAAAAACGTCGTGGAGCAGGGCGGGGGAATCGTGACCGACTTCTTTGGCGTGATCGGCCTTCCCGACCTAAACTACGCAAAGGCGCTTTCGCCGGCCAACGTCACCACGCTCATCGATTTTCACGGACTCTAATTCTTCGTGAACGCGCGTGGAAGGAACATTAGGGCCTTTTCCGCTTCGGCGGTGATTATGTCCCACTTTTGCCCGCTGATGAATTCCTTTTTTACAATCCAAGAGCCGCCGACTGCCAAGACGTTTTGCTTTGACAAGTAGGCGGCGGCGTTTTCTGCCGTTATTCCGCCGGTGGGAATGAATTTAGTTTTGGGGAAAGGACCTGCCATCGCGTCCAAAAAGTCCGTTCCGCCCAAGAGTTCCGCCGGAAAAAGCTTCAACACTTCCAAGTCCAATTGTATGGCCGCTGAAATTTCTGTCGGCGTCGCCACTCCCGGAACCACAGCCACCTCGCGGCTTTTGCAGTATTCGACAATCTCTTTGTCAAAGCCCGGCATCACGATGAACTTGGCTCCGCACGCGATGGCTTCCTGCGCCTGCGAAACGCTTGTAACCGTTCCGGCTCCCGCCAGAACGTCGGGGCAATGCGCGCTAAGCTCGCTTATAGCTTTTGGCGCCGCGTCGGTGCGGTAAGTGATTTCGGCGATTTTTATTCCGCCCTTTAAAAGCGCGCTGGCCAAGGGAACCGCGTTGGCTGCGTCCTCTATCGTTATTACGGGAATTATTTTTGTTTGGTTGAAGATTTCAAAAATTTTATTCATGGGCGCAGCCTCCTTTTTGCTTTAAGCCGTCGTGCCTGTTGGAAAGCTCGCAGCCGTTCGCGTCTTTCGTAATATACCACGACATTTCGCTTTTGTCACCTCTTTTGTAGTGAAAATTCAGCGCGGAAATTTGGCAGACTCTTTCAACGTTCCATTCGCAGCCCTTTTTTTTGGATAAAATCGTTAAAAAAAGCGGATTTTTTTGGCTTTTTGCGGAGAGGATGCGGATTGAGGCTAATTACCGCCTGATTTTTTCCTTTAATTGGCTTCCCAATTTGGCAAGCTCTATGTCGATTATCTTGTCGATTTTTGTAAAAAGGCTGTCGTCGCCTGAAAATTCGTTTTTTGTGTAAAAGAAAGTGGCCGGGGTTATTTTGAAAATCACGCAGAGGGCGTCAAGGACCTCGGCGGTGACAAAGGATTTTCCGTTTTCTATGCGGCTTAGATGGTTTGGCGTTATCCCCAGCTTTTCCGAAAGCTCTTCCTGCGTTATTTTGTTCAATTTTCTAAAGTGCTTGAGGTTTTGGCCAAAGATTTCTTTTGAATTCATGCGTTAAATTTTATAGGCAGATTTCCTTATAAAACACAACATTAAAAGATTGTTTTATTTATAAAATTGTTGTTTAATGCCGAATTTTCCTTGCATTAATAGGCATTTAGCGCTAAAATATCAGAATAAAGCGACATTTAAGGCAAAGTTTGAATTGGGGGAAAGTATGAAAAATTTCTTTAGAATTGCGGCGCTGTTTTTGGCTTTTGGACTTACGGCGGCCTTCGCCGGCTGCTCAAACGCTTCGGGCGGAGGAGACGCTCCCGCTCCCGTGCCGGCACCGGCTCCAGCGCCAACTTATACGGTAACTTTTAATTCCAATGGCGGAAGCGATGTGGCAAGCCAAACTGTTACGAGCGGCCAAACCGCGTCAAAGCCCGCCGACCCCACAAAAGAGCATTTTAAATTTGTGGCATGGTGCTCCGACCAAGCCTGCCAGACGGCCTTTGACTTTGCGACTCCCATCAAAAATGACACAATCCTTTACGCAAAGTGGGAGAGCGCTATATACACAGTGACCTTTGTGTATAACAACGGAAGCGAGGCTCAAACCCAAAGCGTCGAAAGCGGTCAAACAGCCGTAAAGCCCGCCGACCCAACGAAAGAGCATTTTAACTTTGCCGGCTGGTGTTCTGACGCTGAATGCCAGACGCCCTTTGACTTTGCGACGCCCATCGTAGGGGACACGAACCTTTACGCAAAGTGGAGCAATTTGCCTGTTTACATCGTGACGTTTGACTTGAACGGCGGAAAATACGGCTCCAGCGACACTTACACGCAAAATGTGGAAATAAACCAAAAAGCCATGCGGCCCGCCAGCGACCCAACAAAAGACGACAGCATCGGCGCCGATGTGACAACAAAATACGCCTTTGAAAATTGGTACGCGGACTCTGGCTGCAACACCTTGTTTGACTTTGACGCTATGGCTATAAGCGGCGCAACGACGGTTTACGCAAAGTGGAGCGAGACAAAGTGTTACGCCGTTAAAATCGCGGGTGACATCGAGCATGGAAGCGTATCCTTAGAAGCAACGGAACATGTCGCCGCGGGAACTCTTGTCACGCTTACAGCAAATCCAAGCGTTGGATATAAGTTGGACTCTTACTCTGTGACCGACGCGGACTCAAATCCTGTGACAGTGACAGACGGAAAATTTACGATGCCCGCAGGCCCTGTAACTGTGTCGGCGACATTTACAGCAATAGAATATACAATAACATGTGGAACGTCGGAAAACGGAACGTTGACATCTGGAGCCGATAAGGCGACCATAGGAACGACCGTAACTTTGACAGTGACTGCGAACGACCGTTACGAGTTAAAAAAGATTCTTGTTAAGGATTCCAGTGGAAACAATGTTTCTGTGGCTGAAGTTTCCGAAGGTTCTTCTTACACGTTCAAGATGCCAGCCAGCAATGTGACTGTTACAAGTATTTTTAGAGACGCCCCGTTGACATTTAAAGCGACGCAATCATACGCTAAAGTAACATTTGACAATCAAGCGGCTGGTCCTGTGACATATCGCGTGAATGGCGGCGAAGCGCAATCTATCGGCAGCGAAACGACAAAAGAAATAACACTTACCAATAAAGGCGACAGGGTTTCTTTTTACGGCGACAACGCGACTTACGCAACTAGCAGCAAGTACAGTAATATCTCATTCTCTGGAGGCGATATTTACGGAAACATAATGAGCCTTGTGGATAGCGCTGAGTATGACAATGTAAAGGCGCTAACTGAGCCAAATACATTTAGAGGTCTTTTTAGAAATACCAATATATCAACCGCCAAGATGTTGCTGTTGCCTGCAACAGCCTTGTCGAAAGGTTGTTACGCTGGCATGTTTTATGAATGTAATAATTTGTGCTATCCGCCAGAACTTCCCGCTACGACTTTGGCAGAGTCTTGTTACGGATGGATGTTTTATGGCTGTACGAATCTGACAAAGGCGCCAGAACTTCCTGCAACCACGCTGGCGGAATCCTGCTACAAGGAGATGTTTTTTAACTGTGGACACCTAAATTCTTTGCCGGAACTTCCTGCGATGACCTTGGCAAAGGAGTGTTATTATAGAATGTTCATGATGGACAAAATGCAGTGGGGTGTTAGGCATGCGCCGGAACTTCCTGCGACGACCTTGGCAGAGGGGTGTTATTTCGCAATGTTTATGGGATGTTATTTGGATGCCCTTCCTGAACTCCCTGCGAAGAATTTGGCAAAGTCTTGCTACGCAGGAATGTTCGGACGCTGTAAGTATTCCGTAAAAGCTCCAGAACTTCCCGCAACCACGCTGGCGGAATCCTGCTACAGCGGCATGTTCTCCGGCTGTACGGGTCTGACAAAGGCGCCAGAACTTCCCGCAACCACGCTGGCGGAATCCTGCTACAGCGGCATGTTCTCCGGCTGTACGGGTCTGACAAAGGCGCCAGAACTTCCTGCTGCCACCTTGACGGAATATTGTTATAGTGGAATGTTCTCTGGTTGTTCAAACCTTTCAAGTGTCACATGTCTTGCTAACAATATGTCATCGCAGTATTGTACAGGTAATTGGCTTAGTGGCGTCAGTTCAACAGGAACATTTAAATCGGCGATATACTGGCCAAGCGGCGTTAGCGGCGTTCCTGATGGATGGACACTGTCTATGCTGCCTGTAGGGATGGAAAAGGTTCCTCTCACACTGCGAGCGACCGAGTCAAACACAACGGTTACTTTTTATAACAAGGCCGACGGACCTGTAAAATACTGGGTTCTCGGCGGAGCCCTGCAAACGATAGCAAGAGACGAAGCAAAAGCCATAACGCTTGCGAATGCAGGCGATATAGTTTGCTTTCTAGGCGACAACGAATCTTACGCAACTTCGGACAGTTGGTATAGTAAAATTTTATGCAATAAAGATTGCTATATCTATGGAAACGTAATGAGTCTTCTGGATAGCAATGATTTTGAAAATGCAAAAAAACTTACAAAAGAATTTGTGTTCGGAGGATTATTTAAAGGAAACAGTCATATAAAAAACGACCCCGAGTTGGATTTGCTTTTGCCTGCAACAACTTTGACGAAAAATTGTTATGCCAGCATGTTCTCGGGCTGCGCTGGTCTTACAACCGCGCCGGCCCTTCCTGCGACGGCGTTGGCGGAGAGCTGCTATGCCGGCATGTTCTCGGGCTGTGCTGGTCTTACAACCGCGCCGGCCCTTCCTGCTACGACGTTGGCGGAGAGCTGCTATGCCGGCATGTTCTCGGGCTGCGCTGGTCTTACAACCGCGCCGGCCCTTCCTGCAACGACGTTGGTGGCGAGCTGCTATGCCGGCATGTTCTCAGATTGTACTAATCTTATGACTACGCCAGATCTTATGGCAACAACATTGGTGGAGAATTGTTATGATAAAATGTTCTATGGTTGTTCAAACCTTTCGTCCGTCACTTGTTTGGGAACAAATATTCTTGTTGCTGATTGCACAAAAGATTGGCTTAGCGGCGTAAGTCCGACAGGCGCTTTTAAATCAGCGTTTGATTGGCCAGTCGGTGACAGTTTTATGCCTGCCGGGTGGACTAATTCATGGTTGAGGGCGGAAATGGAAAAAGTGCCGCTTGTTTTGCAAGCAATTGAATCTGACGCTACAGTCACCTTTAAGAACGAAGCGAGTGGTCCGGTGACATACTGGGTTTCTGGTGGTCCCCTGCAAACAATAGAAAGCGGCGAAACAAAAGCCATAACGCTTGCAAATTCAGACGATATTGTCTGCTTTTTAGGTGACAACGCATATTATGCGCTTGCATACAAGTACAGCAATATATCATGCGATAAAGATTGCTATGTTTACGGAAACATAATGAGTCTTGTGGACAGTGTGAACTACGAGAATGAAAAGACGATTACTCAAGCCTATGCGTTCAAAAGTCTTTTTGAAAATAATGACCATATAAAGAGTAAGCCTGACGCGGACTTGTTGTTGCCAGCTACAGCATTAACGTCATATTGTTACGCCAGCATGTTCTCTGGGTGCTCTGGCCTTGCGACCGCACCGGAGTTGCCAGCGACGGCCCTGGCGGCAGATTGTTACGCCAGCATGTTCTCTGGTTGTGCTAACCTTACGATTGCGCCAGAGTTGCCAGCAACAACATTGGGCGCGGAGTGCTATAGCGGAATGTTCTCAGGTTGTGCGAAATTGACGACGTCTCCGAATCTTTTGCCAGCGACTATCTTGAAGGAGAAGTGTTATTACGAAATGTTCAAAGATTGCGCGAGCTTGGTGGTTGCGCCAGGTTTATCAGCGACGACAGTGGCGGAAAAATGCTGTTACGGAATGTTCCGTGGCTGTACGAATTTGACAGACGCTCCAGAACTTCATGCAAAAACCATGGAAAAATCTTGTTATTATGAAATGTTTTATGATTGTGAAAAGTTGACGGACGCTCCAGAACTTCCTGCAACAACTTTGGCAGAATATTGCTATTTTCGAATGTTCTCTGGTTGTAAGAGTCTCGCGAACGTTCCTGATGAGTTGCCGGCAAAAGTCTTAGAGGATAGTTGCTATGCTGAGATGTTTGTTTGGTGTATAAGTTTGACCACAGCTCCGATTTTGCCGGCTAGAACATTTGCGCCTTTTTGCTATATGTGGATGTTCAGCGGTTGCGTTAATTTGTCAAACATTACTTGCCTTGCTGATAATTATCAGTATGCCTCAATACCTACATCTCAGTGGCTCTATGGCGTAAATTCTACCGGCACCTTTATAAAGGCGGCCAATAAGACAAATTGGCAAAGTGGCGATGACGGCATCCCAGAAGGTTGGACTGTCGTTGATTATCAGGAACAGGAATAAATTATTAGGGGAAATGATAATATGGAAAAATCAAGATGCAAGATGGTGTTCTTTTATGTTATGTTTTTGGCCTTCACATTCTTTTTGTTTTGGTTTGCGTTTTTTTTTTAAAGACACAAGTTGCCAGTATTTGAATCAAAATTGTAAAAATATTTTGATTGTCATTGTTTTTTCTGTTTTGTGCATAACCGGCTTTGTGTGCTTTACCGTTATTATTCTCAAAGATGGTGAAAAGACTAGCTTAGCAAAGTTAAAAGCGTTGATAAAAGCGAAAGAGGATTTCTCGTCAGGGGATAACTCTAAACTTGTGACAGAAGAACGAACGGAAAAGACTGATGGTGAGATTATAATAGTTGAACGAAAAGTTTATTGCGAATTGATGAAAACATACATGCAATCAATAACGGAGATATAAAATTGTGTAATTTTTGGGAATTTCAGCTAAAGGACATAATAACACTAGTCGTCTCATTGATAACTCTTTTTGTAACTTTTAGCATCCCCATACAAGTAATGAAGTTCCAGCGCTACACAGGCTTGATGTCCACTTACATGAGCCACGAATTTGGACACGCCCTTCAAAGCGTCATCAATTTTTTTTACGATGATTGCGGTTGCGATGTTGAGAAAATTCCCGCAAAATACAAACAACGCTATAACGAGGATTTTAAAAAGTTGTATGGCAAAGGTGATGAAAAAATTGACATTCATGATGTGCTTCATTACCACCGTAGGCTTTTGAATGATTATTTTTTTGAGCTTGAAATGTGCCGCGAGTCCAGCGGTTTCTTGCGTCGCAGAATCCACAAGGAATGGACGACAAGCGAGGCTTGGGTCGTAAAAATCTTAATTTATATGAACAAGTCGATTGATTCCGACCCGGAATTGTTTAAAGACATTTCTGGCATTAGGCATGACAAAATGCCAAAAACAAAAGGCCTTAGCAAACATCTTGAGCATTTTTACAACGCGTTAAAGAACCAGAAAAAAGAGATGCAAGTGTAAGCATTTTTCTTTACTGAAAACTTTTTCGAAATTTGCAAAAGTTTTCACTATACTGAAAACTTTCTTGACTTTCCCCGTCGACTATACTCGACAACGTTCCCTATACAGCTCCAGCGCCGCTGCCATAAGCGCGTGGGGGATAGGAATATTTCTCCGCGCGCATCGGCTGCTTTTTTCGCTTTTTTTTCCTTTTTTTCCTTTTTTTCCTTTTTTTCCTTTTTTTCCTTTTTTTCCTTTTTTTCCTTTTTTTCCTTTTTTTCCTTTTTTTCCTTTTTTTCCTTTTTTTCCTTTTTTTCCTTTTTTTCCTTTTTTTTCTTGACTTTTCGCTGAATCGTTGCTATATTTTTATGTATAGGGTCAAGAGCGTTGCCTTTTTGCGATGCGTCGAGTTTTTTCTCGCTTGGCTCTCTTTTTTTTCTTGCGGGGGAGTTGTGTATCTTTTATATGCTGATGATTCTGGCGTTGCTTCTGATTCCAATGTAAAATACAGCGTTCTCGCGGGATTTGCCACTTCCGAAACTCAGACTTTTTGGATTAAAAAGGCTATTGACGAAATAATGATTAAGCATATCGGGCATGCGGATTTTGAATTGCATTCAAGTCCAATTAGAAGCGGACGTGGTAAGTGGCGCAGCGTTGAAAAAGAGAAGCGTGAGGCAATTTTGCGCGAAAGTCTGGAATATATAAAAAACAATTATCCAAGGCAATTTATCTTGTTTGGAGCTGTGATTAGAAATACGACAGAAAATGTTTCTGAAGAGTTGTTCTCTCAAATAACCAGCCGTTTTGATAAATTCCTAAAAAGAAAGTTTCTTGCGCATAACGAATCCGCGCGCGGGCTTTGCGTTTTTGACAAGACAAGAATGGAAAGCAAATATCAAAACTGGTCAAAAATTTATCAAACAATGGGCAATAGATGGAACGAGAGATTGAATAATTTTGCAGAAGTTCCCTTGTTCTTGGATTCCTCAATGTCCCGTTCAATTCAACTTGCGGATTTAATCGCGTTCGCTTTGTTTAGAAATTTTGAATATAACGATGGCTCTTACTATTCAATAATAAAAGACTGTTTTGACAAGGACCAAAAACAAGTCCATGGCCTGTATTTGTTGGAAAAATGACTTTTTTCCCCGTCGACTATATTCGACAATATCAAGCGCTTTTCGTCGACTATACTCGACAATGCTGCCTGTACAACTCCAGCGCCGCCGCCATAAGCGCGTGGGGGCACTCAGGGCCGCCCATTTTGGCAAAGACTTCCTCTTTGGGAACGCGGACGCAGTTTAGGAACTCGTCGGCGTCCAGTTTTTGCTTGCCGGCGGCTTCTAGGCCGCGCGCCAAAAAGACGTGGAAGCGGTTTGTAAAAAGGGCGGGGTTGGGGCTTACGCTTCCAAGAGGAATTAGGCTTTGCGCGCGGCAGCCGGTTTCTTCCAGCAATTCGCGGGCGGCGCCGTCTTGGGGAGACTCGCCTGGGTCGACAACGCCGCCTGGAAATTCCAGGCTAAGCGACTGGCTTCCGTGCCGCCATTGCTTTACCATTAAAAAATAGCCGTCAACTTCGGGGATTACCGCCGCCCAGTCGGGAGCGTCTATCGTGATGTAGGCGCCGCTTCTTCCGTCAGGCGCGGTGTTGACGCTTTTGTTCACCGTGAACACAGGCGTTTCCAAAATTTTTTCTTTGTTTCCGATTTTCCAAACCAAGCCCGCGTCGCTTTCTTGTCCGCTTTTTTCCTTTGACATAATTCCCTTCCTGCTTTATAATATAGTATAAACTGAATTTTCCGTTTTGTCATTAAGGGAGGAGCGTTATGGCAATAATTTGCATGGCAAGACAAGTGGCGGCCAAGGGAGACGAAATCAGCGCCGAAGTCGCAAAGCTGTTGAACTATAAATTCATCACGCGAAAGGACATCGAGGCCAAAATCGTGGAGCTTGGCTTTCCCAAAGAAAAGCTTCACAAGTACGACGAGGTAAAGCCAGGCTTTTTCGCATCGCTGGCCAAAGACCGCGACGAATACTTGGACTACTTGCAGACCGCGATTTTGGAGTCGGCCTCCGACGGAAACGTTGTCCTGATCGGCCGCGGCGCCTCCTACGTTCTAAGCGAGCTTCCCAACATGCTCTCCTTCCGCTTTGTGGCAGACCAGCAAACGCGCCTTGAGCGCTTGGAGGAAGAGTTCAGCTTTACAGAAAAGCAAGCCCAGGCCAGAATCGACGAAAGCGACAACAACAGGCGCGGCTTTCACAAAAGCTTTTTCAACGCGGACGGCGAAGACCCTGCGCATTACCACTTGGTCGTCAATTCCGGAAAGCTTGACATAAAGAGCGCCGCCGCCTTGATAGTTTCCATCGTGGAAGCCAACGTCACTCCCGACTTGGAGGAGCAGGGAAAAAAGAAAGTGGCCGAAATGCTCCTTGCCCAAAAGCTTGTGAACTTCCTTGTCTTTGAGCATAACATCACGGTGAACTTTTTGCGCGCGCTTGTCATCGACAAAAAGATTGTCCTGCAGGGAATCGCCGACTCAAGCGCGATTGTCGAAAAGGCCGTCGTGCTTGCCCAAAAGGCTTACCCCGACTACAAGGTCGAGTCGGCCATCAGCGTAGTCAAAGACTTTAAGACTTACAAATGAGCGCTCAATTGACTTTTCAGCCGGCGGTTTTCTTAAATTTAACTTTCGTTTTTTGCGGCGCCTTTTTGGGAAGCCTTGCCTGCCTTTTGTGCGGAAAGCTTTTCCATAAAAAGTATTTTCATTTTCGCCTTTCGCTTTGCTTTTTGCTTTTGGCTGCGGCGATTGTATTCGCCTCCCTTTTTGTGATTGCCGAAAAGACTAACAGCGCCGCGGCCTTTGAAAGCCATGTAAAGAATTGCGCCTTGATCGCGGCCCTTTATTTTTTAGCCGGCTTTTTTTGCTCGGCAAGCATAAAAGTGTTTTTTCCTGTCGCCGCTCTTTTGTACATCGCCTGGACCTTGGCCTTTGGCGCTTTCCTTTACAAAAAAATTCCGCTTCCGCAAAAATACACAATCACCGTAAGCGAGTCCTTTGTCCGCGACGACGACAGCGGTCGCGAATGGAAATTCTCGTCTCAAAGCCAGGGCGCCTTTTTGGACTTTAGCGTTTGCGAGATGGACAAAAACGCTCTCTTTCCGCTTCCCAGGTTTTGGCATTCTTTGGCCGGAGCGCGCGGCCTTTCAGAAAGCCCCAAGACGGCCGCTTTTTTTGACGGAACCGAAGGCGGCTCGCAAGCGCAGGGCTTTATGGGCAAGGCTCAAAAAATTTTCACGGCCGCGGCGAAAAGGCTTTTGGGAGAGCCTTATGTTTACAGCTTGGAAATACCCAAGCAGGCGCTTTATCCGGTAATCTTTGAAGTCAAAGTTTCCTCCGAAGGCGGAAAATTCTCCGCGAAATTAGAAAAAATAATGTAAAAATACTTGCAATTTTATGCAAAAATCGCTAAAATTACTGTATATTTTTGCATAAAACCCTAAAAAAGGAGGTAATTATGGTTAAATTTATTCAGGGCGGAGTTTGCGCCGCAAACGGATTTTCAGCCAACGGCATTCATTCAGGACTAAAAGCGAGCCGCAAGACTTTTGACACCGCGCTTGTCTACAGCCAAAAGCTTTGCGACGCGGCGGGCCTTTTTACCTCCAACAAGGTCAAGGCCGAATGCGTCAAATACACGATGAAAAAAATCGCCGCAAAAAAAATGCAGGCCGCCGTTTGCAACGTATGCTATGCCAACGCTTGCACCGGAGCGGAAGGCTACGAGACCGCCGCCCTCACAGCCCAGGCCGTCGCCAAGGAACTTAAGATCAACGCGGACAACGTGATCGTTTGCTCGACCGGAATTATCGGCCAGCCGATTCCCCGCGACGTTCTTCTTGGCCACATTCCCGAATTGGCGGCCGGACTTTCCAAAGACGGAAACGAGAGGGCCCGCGTGGCGATCATGACAACCGACACCCATTACAAGGAATGCGCTGTCCAGACAGAAATCGCGGGAAAGACCGTGACAATCGGCGCGATGTGCAAGGGAAGCGGAATGATTCACATCAACATGGGAACGATGCTTAGCTTTGTCACGACTGATTGCGCGATCAGTTCCGACATGTTGCAAGAAGCGTTGAAGGAAGTCGTTCCGGCCACATACAATTGCGTAAGCGTTGACGGAGACACTTCGACAAACGACACGATTACTATTATGGCCAATGGAACGGCGGGAAACCCCCGCATCGAAAAAAAGAACGAAGACTGGAAAATCTTTGTCCAGGCCCTTTCGGCCCTCAGCGAAGTCATGGCGAAAAAAATCGCCGCCGACGGAGAGGGAGCCAGCCGCTTGGTTGAATGCGTGGTTAACGGAGCTAACGACGTAAAAACCGCCCGCGTTCTTGCAAAGGAAGTCATCGCGTCAAACCTTGTAAAGGCCGCGATGTTCGGACGCGACGCAAACTGCGGACGCATCCTTTGCGCGATGGGCTATTCGGGAGCGGACTTCGACCCCGACAAGACGACAGTTACCTTTGTAAGCAAAGAGGGAAGCGAGCGCTATTTTGAAAAGCCCGACCAAGACCTCTTTGAAGGCGGAGAAAGCGTTGTCGTCGTGAAGGACGGAGTCGGCCTTGCCTTTGACGAAGAGAAGGCCACTCGAATTCTTGGCCGCCCGGCCGTTCAAATTGTAATTGACATCAAGGGCGGAAGTGCCACGGCTAAGGCGTGGGGTTGCGACCTCACTTACGATTACGTTAAGATAAACGGAGACTACCGCTCGTAGTTTTAATTTATATAGAGGAAAAGAAAATGGCAGAAGAAAATAAAAGCGTAGACCCCAGACTTGACAACGACAGTTGGTCCAGCGTCTTGATCGAGGCGCTCCCTTACTTCAAGCAATGGGTCGGAAAGACAGTCGTAGTAAAATACGGCGGAAACGCCATGCTCAACGAAGACCTTAAGTCTGCGGTGATGAAGGACATCGTTTTGCTTTCCACAATCGGAATCAACGTCGTCCTTGTTCACGGCGGCGGACCCGAGATCAACAAGATGCTTGAGCGCGTAGGAAAGGAAAGCAAGTTCGTGAACGGCTTGCGCTACACTGACGGCGAGACAATGGAAATTGTCGAAATGGTTTTGACCGGAAAGCTCAACAAGGACATTGTCCGCATTTTGATCGAAGAGGGCGGAAGGGCTGTAGGCCTTAGCGGCGTCGATTCAGGCCTCTTGCGCGCTCAAAAGATTGACAAGGACGGAGTGGACTTGGGTTTTGTCGGCGAAGTTACCGACGTAAATCCCGAGATTGTCACCTCGCTTTTGGCGCAGCATTTTATTCCTGTAATCTCGACCGTGGCGCTTGGAGACGGCGACGACCAGAATTTTTACAACATCAACGCCGACACGGCCGCGGCCAAAATCGCCGTCGCGCTCAAGGCCGAAAAATTTGTCCAGCTTACCAACGTTCCCGGAATTCTTAAGGACATCAACGATCCCAAGAGCCTCATCGCGCGCATTCCCTTGCCGGAAATTTCCGGCTACATGCAGGACGGTACGATTGACGGCGGAATGATTCCCAAGGTCGAGTGCTGCATGACCGCGCTCAAGGGCGGCGTTCCCCGCGCGCACATCATTGACGGCCGCGTTCCCCATTCGCTTTTGATAGAGATGTTCAGCGAACGCGGCATCGGAACGATGATTTATTAAGCGGCAATGACAGGAGAATTACTATGGAAAAGAAAGTTGTAAATAATTACGGAAGCTTTGACACGGTCTTTGTAAAAGGAAAGGGCGCGACCCTTTGGGACAAGGACGGAAAAAAGTTCATTGACTTTATCTCTGGAATCGGATGCAACGCGCTTGGCCACAATTACAAGCCCCTTGTAAAGGCCGTGCAAAAGCAAGCCGCCAAAGAGATTCACATTTCTAACTATTACCTAAGCGACGCGGGCCTTGAATTTGCCGACAAGCTTTTGGCGGCCACAGGCTTTGACGGCGTTTACTTTGGAAACAGCGGAGCGGAAGCCAACGAGGCGGCCTTTAAACTTGCGCGCAAGTACGGCTATCTTAACGGCGGCGAAAAGAGAAAGGTGATTTACACTCTCAAGCAGTCCTTCCACGGAAGAACGATGGCGACCCTTACCGCAACCGGCCAGGACAAGTTCCACCCGGCTTGCTTTGCCCCTTACGTTGAAGGCTTTAAAACAATCGCCGCCAACGACTGGGAAGCGATAAAGACCGCTTTTGACGACACGACGGCCGCGCTTATGATCGAGTGCGTCCAAGGCGAAGGCGGAGTCAACCTCATCGACCCCGAATGGGCAAAAGCCGCCGCCAAGGCCGCGAGGGACGCCGGAGCCATCGTAATGGCCGACGAAGTCCAGACCGGCGTTGGAAGAACCGGCGCCTACCTTGCAAGCGACGCGCTTGGCTTTGAGCCTGACGTAGTGACCCTTGCAAAAAGCATAGCCGGCGGAATCCCGATGGGCGCCTGCTTGTTCAGAAAGAAGGCGGCGGGCGTCTTTGTGGCCGGAGACCACCAGTCAACATTCGCCGGAAATCCCTTGGCTTGCAGGGCGGCCACGGTCGTTTTGGAAACATTGCAAAAGCCTGGCTTTTACCAAAGAGTTTTGGCGGCGGGCGAGAAAATCCGCTCCGAGATTTCTTCTTGGAACAATCCCCTTGTCGTCCAGGTCAGGGGCAAGGGCCTTATGATCGGCATCCAGATTAAGGAAGGAACAAAGCCCTTCGACATTGAGGTTGAGTGCATGAAGCAGGGCCTCTGCGTTTCCACCGCTGGAAGCGATGTCGTCCGCTTTTTGCCGCCTCTTGTCATTAGCGACAAGGAAATCGACGAGGGCCTTAAGATTTTCAAGTCCGTCTTGGAAAAGTTCTAAAAGGCATCTGTCATTGCCCGGTTTTGCCGGGCAATCTTTTTTGTATTGCGGGTTGACAATTGTTGGCAACCCGCAAAACGACCTTGTCAAGACTTTAAGCGAAGTGTGTCTTGAAAAGGTCGTAACCTTTTTATCAATTCTTCATTTAAATCATAAAGAACAGCTAAAAACGGAGGTTCTTAGATGAAAAGATTCACTAAAAACATAGTCGGAGCGGCTGTAGCGGCCGTCTTGTCGTTTGGCTTGATTTCATTCTCTTGCAGCGGAAAGGCGGGGGCGGCCAACGGAGCCAACACCGCTTTTGCCGACACGGTTCCCGCGGTGAAAATTCCCGCCGAGTCTTTGAGCGTCTTGGAGGCGATGCAAAACGTTTTCCGCTCGATATCGACGCAGGTTTTGCCGTCAGTCGTCGAGGTTGACGTTACCGAAAAAAAGACGCGGCCCGCCAATCCATTTGGCGACTTGCCGTTTAAGTTTTTCGGCTTTCCAGACAACGACGAGCCGCAGGAGTACGAAACCCAAGGCTTGGGAAGCGGCGTCATCATTCGCAAGGACGGAAAAAAATACTATGTTCTCACCAACAACCATGTCGCCGGAAGCGCGACCGAAATTTCCGTTAAGCTAAACGACGGCCGAAAGTTTGACGGAAAGCTTGTAGGCGCCGACGAACGCATGGACGTCGCGCTTGTTTCATTTGAGTCCGACGACGCGATTCCTTGCGCCACATTGGGCGACAGCGACAAGGTTCAGACTGGCGACATTTGCTTTGCTATGGGCGCGCCTCTTGGCTACAGCCAGTCAGTGACGGAAGGAATCGTTTCCGCCACGGGCCGAAGCGGAGGGCAAATCGGAAACATCAACGACTTTATCCAGACCGACACCGCGATTAACCAAGGAAACTCTGGCGGCCCGCTTTTGAACATTTACGGCGAGGTAATCGGAATCAACACTTGGATCGCAAGCCAGTCGGGCGGAAGCCAAGGCTTGGGATTTGCGATTCCGATCAACAACATAAAGCATGCCATAGACGAGTTCATCGCCAACGGAAAAGTCACATATGGCTGGCTTGGCGTGAGCCTTGTCGAAATCCGCGACGAAATCAAGGAATCGCTTGGCGTAAAGGGAAAGGACGGAGCCTTCGCTTCGCAAATCTTCGTCGACTCTCCTGCCTTTAAGGGCGGAATGCAGGCCGGCGACTACATCATCGAGTTGAACGGCCGCGCGGTCAAGAGCGTAGACCAGCTTGTCCGCGACGTTGGAAGTTTGCCCGCAAACAAGGAAGCCAAGTTCAAGGTGATTCGCGGAGCAAAGGAAATGCCCTTAAACGTCATGATCACCGAGCGAACGAAAGAAGTTTCTTCTTCAACCGCAAAGTTGTGGCCGGGCTTCATTCCGGTTCCGCTTACGGAAGACGTGCGAAAAAAGCTTGAGCTTGACAACAAGATTGAAGGCGTGGCCGTAACGAATGTCCAGGCCAAGAGTCCCGCGGCTTCTCTTCGCTTGCAGGACGGAGACGTAATCACTGCGGTCAACGGAAAGAAGGTCAAGAACTTGGCAGAGTTCTACGCCGCTTTGGACCTTACAAAGACCAAGAGCATCCAGTTTACGATTGGAAGCGGAGCCGGCTCAATCACGACCGGAACCTACAGCTTTTAGTTGAACTGATGGAAAAAGCGAAAGCCGCCGTTCCCGCCCAAAAATCGCGGGGCGGCGCATTTCAAGGAAACATTAAAACTGCCAAAAAAGCGGCGCGCGCTAACGCGCGTCTGCTATTGAAAGGCTTAAGCGCCGCCGAGCGGGAAGATCAATCCCAAAAGGCGGCCGCTTCGTTTTTAAATTCTTCTATATATAAAAGCGCTGAATGCGTGGCGGCGTTTTTTTCGCTGCCAGACGAGGTTGACGCTTTTCCGATAATCGCGCGCGCCTTTATCGACAAAAAGCGCGTTTTGCTTCCCCGCATTGTCGCCGGCTCAAACGCGATGGACTTTTACGAGCTGGCCGCGCCGGTCTTGGGCTTGCAAAGTCTTTCATCCGCGCTTGCGGCGCAAACCGAGGCCAACGCTTGGGGAATCCGCGAGCCGCTTCCAACGCTTCCTCTTGTGTCCAAAGAAAAAATCCCCGCGCGGACCGCGATCTTAGTTCCTGGCCTGGCCTTTTGCAAGGACGGCCGCCGCCTTGGCCGCGGAAAGGGCTTTTACGACCGCTACTTGTCGGAGCTGGTCGCGCAAAACGCGGCCTTCGCCGAGCGCGGAAAAATCTGCGGCTGCTGCATGGCCGTACAAGTCGCGGAAAACGTTCCCACGGAAGAAAATGACGTCCGCGTCCAAGCGCTTTTTTGTTGATTTTGCGCTGAATCTGAAGTATTATTAGCTGTTAGGTGTTTGCCTTGCAGGAGGAAAAAAGTGAAAAAAATTGTTTTGTTGTTCGCCGCGCTTTTCGCGCTTGTTATGACTTCGTGCATTACTATTAAGACATCGTTCCAAAACAACGATGACATCAAGATTGGCGGCCCTTTGCAGGTTAACGACAATAAAAGCTATTTTATTGTTGTTGGCGATGAGGGCGAGTACACTCAAAACGCCCAAACCTTCTTTTTGGTAAAGGACGCTCAACACCCAGACGTGTGGAATACTCTTGTGTCCAGCGTTGGCAAGGTTGTTTTCATTCACGGCACAGTGGTCGAAGAGCGCAGCATGTGGGTCAAGACTGTGGCTGTCGACAAAATCTCTTTCCCTGACTAAATTATTCATTTTTATGGATAAAATATAACAATGAAAAATATTTGACGGCGCTGTATAATATTTCCTATTGTCATTTTTTTTGCGCTGATTCCGCGCTGTTTTTTGCGCTGATTCTGCGCGTGGCATGCGATAAACTAAGGCGTGACATTTTAATATTGGGAGAAGCATTTATGAAAAAAAATCTGTTGATGGCCGCGGCGCTTGCCCTTGCTTGCGTCGCGTCGGTGTCGGCGTGGGAACACACGGCTGGCGTTGAAATTTCCGCTCCATTCTTTTCAATCAGCGCCAAGGGCGACGGAAACAAGGGCGTAATTGAGCCTCAGTTCACGGCGCGTTATTTTGGAAAGGCAAAAAACGGCTTTTGCGTTTCGGCGACTTTGGGAGCGGGGCTTCCGGTCAGCAAGGATTTCGCTCTTGACGGCGAAAGCAAGAGCAAAATTGGTTTTGGCATGGGCCTTGCATTAGGAGCCGGCTACGCCTTTGAGCTTAACGAACGCTTCACTCTGGCCGCGCTTGGTTCAGTTTCTTTGGATTGGCTAAGGTTCAAATACAAAAAAGAAATTTCCGCGAGAACTTCTACTGGCAGCGTGTCTTCTGAATGGACGCAAAGCGACAACGCGCTTTTTGTCGGCTTGGGCGCTGAACTTTTGGCAAAATTCAAGCTTGCAAAACACATTTCGCTTATGGGCTCTTGCGCCATTCGTTTTTTGGACGGAGGAACTTTGTGGAAGAGCGGAACAAACCAAGGAAAGAGTTACGACGCAACCTATGACTTGCGCGGAAATGTTGTAGTGACGCCGTCTTTGGGCGCCAGCTGGACATTCTAGGAGGCTTTAGATGAAAGTTAAATTTGCAATGAAAAATATTTTTTTGGCGCTCGCGCTTTGCGCGGCCTTCGCGCTTGCGTCTTGCGCGAATGAGGTTGGAGACAGCGCGAGCGGCGGAACAGTTGTAGGCGATGGATACAAATTCCCCGAGACGACAAAAATTGCCGGCTCAATCCAGTCGCAGGTTTTCGATGCTGACGGCAAATCAATTGGCAGCGTCGACACATGGTTTTTGGAAGGCTACGAAAAAGTTCCGTTCTTGAGACTGTGCGATGTCGCGTTCATTATTGCCCAAATCAACGGGAGGGGCTGGAATCTGGACGAAGGGCAAGATCCGGACGGCCTTAAGTATTTTAAAAATTATGATTACAAGCCTTATGACGGGCCATACAATAACGACACGCTTAGCTTTGACGTTGAAAACCAAAGCATTTACAGCGATGACTTTATCCGCATTTTGTCGGGAAAAGGCAGCATAGCGAATGACATTGGCTACAGCTTTTTTCCGTCAGTCGCAAACGCTTCTTCATCTTCTCCTGCGATAACTCTTAACAATGCGGCAAATCCAACGGCACGGGTCAAGGACAAAGAAAAAACTGTCATAAAACTTGGCGACTACGGAATGAAGATGTTCGTCTTTGACACCACGCGATTTAATTCCAACAGCTTTTCTGGCTATAAAAACGATCTTTTTGTTCCTTTTCAAGTCCTTTCAAGCGCCTTCTTCTTTTTCTCAAGCGCAAACTTTAACGGAAGCGACTATTATCTATGGCTTGACACTGACCTTTACAACGCCAACACGGCGTTCAGGGGGCTTGATTCCGGCCGCGAGAGCCGTTCCACAAGAAGCAGGTTTTCGACGGAATGGAACTACAGAAACCTTTGCCTGTTCTTTGATCTAAACTACAGCCTAAAGACAAAAAGGGATTTGGTGAACAAGGACAACATAGGACCTCGCATAAACGACAGCATTTTCGCGCAAGGCTTGGGCTTTGACTTGCTTTCGCTTGACACGGCCGTTTACGACAAGGCGCTGATAAAATTTTTAATGGGCTACATTGACGACGGCCACACAAGCTACTTTGAGCCGTCTCTTTACCAGCCAAAAAGCGCCATTTCAAGCTACCAGACGCTGGCCAGAAAATCTTCCGGCCCCAGGAACGCCAAAGTCGACGAGTTTTTGACAGAGCTTCCAAAACGCCGCGCGAATTCAAATGGAGGTCAGGGCCTCTATTACGTTGAGGAAGGCGGCCAAAAAAAGATGGCCGTCATAGTCTTTGACGGTTTTGTCCAAAACGACCCGGGAACCGAGACTGATTTGGCTAAGCTCGCCGCCAGCAACACATACCAATTTTTGCGCAAGGCTTTTGAAGACATCAAAAAATATCCATCAGTCCAGAATGTTGTCCTTGACCTTTCTTGCAACGGCGGCGGCCTTTGCAGCCAATGCTTCTTGGCCTTGTGCTTTTTGGAAGACCCAGAGAAATTTTACCTTGGCCAATGGAACGTATTGGACAATTCAATGACAAAATTCACCGCCAGCATAAACGACGGAAGTTCGGCCACGCTAAAGCAGCCATACAAATTTTATATTTTGACAAGCGGCGGATCCTTTTCTTGCGGAAACTTTTTCCCTTCAGTATGCAAGTGGCAGTTCAACAAAGACAACTTGAATATTCCAATTGTTGGAAAGCAAAGCGGCGGAGGAGCGGCCAACGTAAAGAGCGCGCAAACAGCCGACGGCGCCTATTTCAAGACTTCTTTCGCCACGCAAATGTGCGAGTTTGACAAAAGCAATAATTACATCTGCATTGACGCGGGCGTTCCCGTTGATTACGAAATTGAATACGACGACTTTTACAGCGGAGACACGATTTACAAAAACCTGTACAACAAGCTGAAGGAAAAGTATTCGGATAGGTTTTAATTGACGGGGCTAGGTCTTTTTGTTGACAATCGCTGGGCGCAAGTGTATAATTTTTTAGTCTATTTTTCTATAGATTTTTTTATGGAGGAGAGGAATGAAAAAGAATATGCTTGCGCTTTTCGCGCTTTTTTTAGCGGCCTTGCTTTTTGTTTCTTGCAGCAATTCCGCAGGCGGCGGAGCGGAGCCGTTCCCATCAAAAAGCGACTGGCTCTTTTTGCTTTATTTTGACGCCGACGACGATGTTCTTAACGACGACCTCTATGGCAACGTGCGCGAAATGGAATACGCGCTTTCGCAAATGCGGAATGCCGACGGAACCCCCAAAGCAAACTATCCTTCTGTAACGGCGCTCGTTTTATGGGACGGCATTAGCGTTGAGAAACGAGAAAAGCAAAAATACCTTCACCCTGACGGAGCCTTGTACGAGCTTGCCGCCGACTACAATTTGGATTATACCATTAATAGTGGAGAAAACAAGTATAAAATAGGCAGCGTTCACCTAAAAGGCAAGGACAATCTTGGCGACAAGTTTATTGTTGGAGCCAAGACGATTGACAGGACGGCGCAGGCAATGGCGGAGGGCTCTTTGGACGTTGAGCCCAACATGGCCGACTGCAAAACACTGGAAAGATTCTTAAAGTGGGCAAAAAAACGCTACGACGCGACTAATGTCGTTCTCTGCCTTGACGACCACGGCTCAGGCGCTTACAAAGAAACTTACACGGATTCCACCGCCGTTTCAAAAACCCTTTGCACGGACTCTACCAACGGAGGCGAAAGGATGTTGACTTGCCAGAACGTCAAGGACGCGCTGACCGCCGCCGGTTATGTCGGAAGCCAAAAACTAAAAGTGTTAATTAATGACGTTTGCTTGCATTCCAGCGCCGACGCGCTCTTGAAATTGCTTCAGCACGGCGATGACAATTTGATTGTCTACGCTTGGGCTGGAAAAATGGCCAGGGCGGAAAACATTCCGACTTGGGGAGACATAACCGCGAATCAATTGTATCTTACCGGCGGCAAAGATTTTATTTCCAACCAGCCCGTGACTGTCGAACGTTCCGAGGACGTTTACGGCCTTACGATTGCAAGCTCCGCCGTCTATCCTGACACCAAAGATGACATCCTGCCAAATTACTACAATTGGGCCGCTTTTTCGTCAAAGTGGGGAGACGTCATAAAGGCTTGGAAAGCTTATTATTAAGGCCGCTTTTTATTGAGATTAGGAAAGGGCGGAACGCGCGCAAAAAAATTGCGCTGATTTGGCGCTGTTTTTTTTCTTTTTTGCGCTGATTTTGTGCTGTTTTTTTTCCTTTTTGCGCTGATTTTGCGCGGCTGTTTTGTTAAAATAAACTCATAAATTAATTGTTAATTCATTTTTTAGGAGGAAATGAAAAAATGAAGAAAATCGTATTGTTCACAGCCGCGCTTTTCGCGCTTGGAATGTTCGCTTTCGCAAAGCCCGCCAAAGTTGCTGGTTGGAAGGATGTAGCCAAAATCGCCAACAAGAGCGATTTGGAAGTCGTAAGCGACAATGTAAACAACTATGTCGCCAAGGGAAACGGCGGAAAAGACTTCGCTTTTTATGCGGTAAAGGATTTTTCTGACGCGACATTGACTCTTGCCATGTCTTGCATTGGCGGAGAGGTTTTCTCTAAGATTACTTGCGTTGACAAGCAGGAAACTCCGTATCCGGTTTTCACTTTGGGCGAAGACGACGAAAAGTGCGTGTTGAGCAACGCCAACCAGCTTAACATCTATTTTGATGACGAAGGCATGAAAGAATGGACAGAAACTTTGAAGACCCGCCGCGCGGAATTCCGCAGCGAAGTCGCCAAAGCTTACGGCCTCGTTCTCCCAAGATAAAATAGCCAGCTTGCGCTAAAACGGACGGCCTTTTTGGACCGTTCGTTTTTTTGGCGCGCGTTGTAAAAAAATCTCTTAATGCAATCCATCTCCTCTCTTGAAAAAAGCGCCTTTGCGTGCTAAAATTATTTCCATGCGTCTATTTGCATGTATAGGCGCGTGGAGAATAATATGAAAAGTTTTAACGCGCTGTTGCGCGATTTTTGCCACATTCCGCTTTTGGATTTGGCGGACGCGGCGGAAACCAACCGATACAGGAATTCCATTTGGAGTTTTTATTGCGTTGCGTCGTTGATTGTTTTATTTCCGGCTATTTTTTTTGTTTTTCGCAATGACTTTGCGGCGGGTCTTGTTCATTTTGGGTATTTTGGCATTTCCTTCGTTGTCAGCCTGATTTCATTAATCATATCAATAACGCTGAAAAACGCGCGACGGGAAAAAGCTTGGCTTATAAAGAATATTCCCGTGTATTTTGTTTATACTTGGGGAATGGCGTCTTCAGCGTATGTATTTTATTTAACAGACCATCCTTTTAACGGCGTTTTGAATTTTTTTACGGCCACTGTCATAATGCTTACGGTTTTCCAATTGGCGCTGACGGCTTTTTCCGCCATGACGCTGTGCGGAATGCTGGCCTTGCTGCCAGGCGTTTACAAGGACTTTGGTTTTTCATGCGCGTTTTTTTTTGTTTTTCTCTCTCTCTTTTTAGTGTTTCTTTCATTTTACAAGAGGCGCATCGAAAAATTGTATTTTTCGCTTTTGATGAGCCAAAAGAAATTGCTTGAAGCGAGGACTTTTGGAAATTTCACTCTTTTATACGAAAGCAAAGTGGTGAAATTTTCACGCACAAAGTCCACGGAGTTGATAGCCTATCTTGTCTATAAAAACGGAAGTTCAGCGAACACAAAGGAGTTGATTTCTGTCCTTTACGGCGACTTTGCGGATTCTGAGCGATACGGTTCAAGCCTAAGGAGCCTTGTGTCCGACGTAAAACACAGCCTTGCGAATCTGGGAATTCAAAACTTTTTCATCGCGGAATACAACAACTTCCGCGTCAATCCCGAAACGGTTCGCTGCGACTACTACGATTTTCTTTCCGGCGACGCGGCCGCAATAAAACGCTTTGCCGGCGAGTTCATGAGCCAGTATGGCTGGGCAGAAGCGGGCGCCGCATTTTTGGAGCAAAAAGCCTTAAAGCTTAACGCTTAAAAAAATCACTTTTTAGCCGCGTCGCTGTAGAGCTTCAAGCGCTTGTTAAAAAAGCGCTCGTAAACCGACAAAAAGTCCGCGCTTTCAGCCTTTGTGACATTTTCGTAGTCGCCTTGAAGCGCTTGTGAAACGTCAAAGCCTTTTTCGCGGACGCGCGCTTTGTCCAGGGATTTGGCAAGGCGCCTCGCGCCCTCCAAGTTTTGGTCCGCTCCTTCAAACGTTTTTACAAGCCAAAGGCTTTTTATTCTTTCCAGCGCGCCTAAGCCTTCAATCTCTTCGCGCAGTTTTACAAGCGCGCCTTCAAGAATCGCGTCCGCGTCCGAAAGGTACTGGACGTTAAAAAATGTAATAGCGCCAAAGGCCACCAAAGGGCTTTTTTCCTCGATTCGCGCGGACATTTTTTTGTAACGGTCAGAGCCGGCAAATGCTTTTTGGCAAAGCGAATGCAATTCCAAAAGAAGCGCGTCAAAAAGCGCCTCCTCCTTTTCGTCCTGGGGAGCGCTAAACCAATACTGGACCGGGTCGGCAAAGTCCGTTGTTGGAACCAAGACGGCGGGGCGGGGGCCGGCCTTGTCGGCGCTGATGTCGGTTAAAAAAGTATGCTTGACTTTTACCCGCATGGAATTTTTTGCGATTGGCTTTGCCTGCGCCGCCCACTCCTTTTCCTCCCATGAAGAGGAAAGGCCTCCAAAAAACTCATCCGCCTTTTCCGACAATTTCTCAAAAGGAAAATTTCCGACGGCGATTATTTCAAGCCTGCCCGCGTCAATCAGCTTTGCGTAGGCTTCCAAGATTTGACTGTAGCTTGCGTTTCCTAGAATTTCTTGGCCGGAAGCGTAAAGCGCCTTGTAAAGGGGCTGCTTGTAAAAGTTTTTTATTCCGGCGGCGTAGAGTTGGCGCGGCATCGCTTGGGACTTGATAATTTGCAGGCTTTTTCGGCTGGACAAATACATGTCGGCTTCAACAGGAACGATGTCGCAAAAAATAAGAGCCTCGGCAAGCGCTTCCAATGCCGCCCCTTCGTCTCCGGCAAGGCATTCAACCGTCACAAGAGCGCTTATGTCCTCGCATTGCGCGCTGACGCTGGCGGCGCTTTTCATTTTTCCCAAGCGAAGGCTGCCAAGACAAGCCCTCCGAGCGTTTTGCGCCAAGACGCTGGCCACAACCGCTTCAAGGCCGGGCTCTTTTTGCGCGCAATAGGCTTCTCCGCCTTTTATGTAAAGGCCAATGGCGCTTGTCGCGCGGTCGGGGCAAATCTTTGCGTGAAATCCGATGCCGTTTTGCAGGCGGACGCTTTTAGCTCCGTCAAGCGTTTTTCGCGCGAAGAGCGGGTCAAAAATTCTGGGGCTTTCGCCGCCGCTTTCTTTTTCTTGGCCTTTTTTCTCTATTGAATTTTTTATCGCGGAGAACATTTCTTGCGCGTGCCAAGAGGCGTTCTTTGCGGTCACGCTTTGCCAGCCTGCCTTGTCAAAGGCGGACGCGAGGCTTTGATGGCTTTTGGAATTTACAAGGATAAAGACATAAGGCTCTTCGTTTTTCAGCGCGAATTTCAATTCATCGCAGTCTTGCGCCATAATCCTTTGGCCGCGCGCCAAAAATCTTTGTACCAAGCTGGAGGCGTCTCCTTCCTGGCCGCTTTGCTCGTAGGATTTTTTCGCGATTCCGTCAACCGCCCAAAACTGAGACAATAGCTGCATAAAGCCGCGCGGATTTCCAGCCGCGACTTCAAAGTCGGTCAAAAGAAATTTTTTTGCCGCCTCAAATTCTTCTAGCGAAAAATCGGCCGCTCTTTCCCTTAAGATTTTTTCAAAAAGCGCCGCCTTTTCAAAGTCGTTGGCCTTTGACTTTTCCAAAAGGCTTTGGATTATCAGGCGGCTCGACGCGTTTTTGTGCGCGGCGTCGGCGTTGATGTAGTCGCTTCCGCGAATGTTAAGCGAGGCTTCGCTTGTAAGCGCGGCCTTTAAGGCCGAGTCGCGCTTGTTCAAGATGATTGCGGCCAAGTCGGCTTCTTCCATTGTAAGGCTTGTGTATTGGCAGACGACTTGCGCCATGTCGGGCGAAAGTTCCGGGTCGGACAAAACGAATTTCCTTTGCCCGCTTTGCGCGGCGTTTTCCGCATCGGACGGAACGAATGCCGGCCGCGGCGCGTAAGAGCCAAAAGTTTTTTCGGCCAACGAAAGCGCCGCCTCTTTTGTCACCGCTCCAGTCACAAAAAGCGCGGAGTTTTGCGGAGAGTAATAATTCCTCGCTATTTCTGTCAAAATCGAGCGGGCTTCAGAAAGGCTTTGCTTTTGGAAAAGCGCGGGATAGATTCCGCTGTCGTGCTTCCAGGGGGCGGCGCTAAAGACGCGGGAGTCGATCGCGCTGTTTATAAAGCCTTCCGCGCTAAAGGCGTTTTGGGCCGCGCTTTCCTTGGCTTCCTTTAATTTTGTTCCCAATTCCTGGTCCTGGAAAAGCGGGGCGAAGGCGCAAAGGCCCAGCTCCCTAAAAATTTCCTCAAGCTGGTTGGGGCTTATGTCAATCGTGTAGCGGGCGCTGTCTGCCGCGCACTCGGAGGCAAGGCCGTCCAAAAGCCATTCGCCTGAGTCGTTTGAATATATTCCGGCCTTTGAAAAAAGGCTCGCGTATAGGGGAGCGTAGCCCGCCGTCGATGCGCTTTGGCAAGAAAAGCCCGCTTTCGCCGTGTATTCAACCCGGACAGTCGGAGCGGAAAAATCCTCGTAAACGCAAACGGTCATTCCGTTTGACAGGACAAAGCGCGAAAAGCCTTCCGGCATTGTCAATGCGAACAATTGGCTTTTGGCGAAAAGCGCGATTGCCAAAAAGAGAAAAGCTTTTTTTAATGTCGATTTTTTCATTTCTTCTATATTAAAGCAAGTTTGAATTGATTTCAATATTGCGGAAGCGGCTAAAGCGTGATATAATGCATTTATGGTAAAAGTAACTTACGCGCAAAAAAAATCAGCGCCCCTGGCCTTTCCCAAAGAATGCCTTAAAAACACCCGCGCCTTGACAGCCGCGGAAATAGAAATATTAAAAAAGAACAGAAATCACTCAGACCGCTCCGACTGGAGCAACGTGCTTGTTAGCGAAAAGGCCTTTGACCCCGACCTGGTTTACGGCTCGGCCTTTTCGGGCTTTGTCGTTTTGGGCCAGCTTAGGAACGCCAAAGTCAAGTACCACGATTTGGAGTTGGAGTGCGGAATCTACAATTCCAAGCTGCGCGACGTGGTCACCGGAAACGACGACGCGATTCACAACGTGGCCTACTTGGAAAACTACCGCCTTGGAAACGGCGTCATCCTTTTTAACATTCAGGAAATGTCCTGCACCAAGCATTCCAAATTTGGAAACGGAATTTTAAAGCAGGGCGAAAGCGAGGACGTCCGCGTGTGGATTGGAGTGGCCAACGAAAACGACGGCCGCGCCGTCCTTCCCTTTGAGTCGATGATTCCGGCCGACGCCTACTTGTGGTCAAGAAAGCGCGGCGACAAAAAGCTTTTAAAGCGCTTTGTCGAGCTTACCGAAAAGGGCAACACAAAAAAGAACGACACTTACGGAACTGTCGGAAACGAAACTGTAATAAAAAACACGACGCTTTTAAAGGACGCCAAAATCGGAGACTGCGCCTACATCAAGGGCGCCTTTAAGTTAAAGAACATCACCGTCTTGTCGTCCGCGCAAGAAGAAAGCCAAATAGGCGAGGGCGTGGAGATGGTCAACGGAATCATGGGCTACGGAAGCCGCGCCTTTTACCAAGCCGTCGCCGTCCGCTTTGTGCTGGGACGCAATTGCCAGCTAAAGTACGGCGCCCGCCTGTTGAACTCAATTTTAGGCGACAACTCCACGGTGTCGTGCTGCGAGCTTTTAAACAACTTGATATTCCCTTTCCACGAACAGCACCACAACTCTTCGTTCTTGATTGCCACCACAGTCATGGGCCAATCCAACATCGCGGCGGGCGCCACTATCGGCTCAAACCACAATTCCCGCAGCCCCGACGGAGAGATTATCGCCGGCCGAGGCTTTTGGCCTGGCTTGTGCTCCGACTTCAAGCACAACTCAAAGTTCGCGTCTTTTGTTTTGGCCAGCAAGGGTTCTTACCAGCGCGAGCTTAACATATCGTATCCATTTTCGCTAATCGCGGCGGCAGGGGAGAACGAGCCGATTCAAATAATGCCGGCCTACTGGTTTATGTTCAACATGTTCGCCATCGCCAGGAACCGCTACAAGTTCCAAAAGCGCGACAAGCGCGTTGTCAAAGTCCAGCACATAGAGACCGACCCGCTCGCGCCCGACACGATGCAGCAAATCTTGCCGGCCTTGTCGCGCATCATCGAGCTTACCAAAAATTATTTGCAGGACGCCGGCCTTGAAAACATTTTGTCGGCCAAGGGAGAGGCCCAGAAATTGCAGGCGGCCAAAGACTTTTTGCACCAAAACCCCAACGCGGACTTTGTCTTGCATGACGAGCTTTGCCAAAAAAAGTGCGGCGCTGTGATTCTAAAGCCGGTCAAAGCCTACAAGGAATATCGCAAAATCGTAAAGTACTTCGCCGCCCGCTCTTTGATGGAATTTTGCTCCGTTCACAAAATAAAAAAATTGAGCGCCTCCGCCATCCAAAAAATCATGGCGATCGAACTTTACACAAAGTGGACCAACGCCGGCGGACAAATCATTCCTTCCAAAAAAGTGGACGAGCTTTGCGCCAAAATCAATTCCAAAAAAATCGACTCCTGGGAAGCCGTCCACAAATTCTACGACGCTTGCCAAGAGTCTTACGGCGACTACAAGGCCCGCTACGCGATTTATCTTTTGGAGGAATTGTATTCGCGAAAGATTTCTGACTTTACAAAAGAAATTTTCCAAGACATAATCGCCGACGTCACGGCCGTTTCAAACGACATTTATTCCGACTCGATTTACTCTCGCAAAAAAGACTACGACGATCCCTTCCGCCAAATGACTTACGGCGACGCGGACGAGATGACCGCCGTTTTGGGAAGCATAAACGACAACGTTTTCTTGCGCGACCTTAAGGTCCAGACGGCGGAATTCAACGAGCGGCTTTTGAAATTGTTTTAGCGGCAAAAGCTGCGTTATTGGGAGGCAATAAAATGAAGCGAATCGCGATTGTAACCGGAGCGTCAAGCGGAATGGGCGCGGAGTTTGCCCGCCAGTTGGGAGCGGAGCCTTGCGCCGACGAGATTTGGCTTTTGGCCCGCCGCCTTGACCGCCTTAAGGAAGTTGAGGCCGCGCAAAACGCCGCGCATAAGGAAAACCCGACGCTTCCCTTGGCCCGTTCTTTTGCGGTGGACTTGGCCGGCCGCGCGGGTGTTTCGGCCTTTAAGGCGCTTTTGGACGCCGAAAAAATCATTGACCAAAAAGGCAAGGACGGCGGCTTTGAAATCCGCGTCTTGGTCAACAACGCGGGCTTTGGAACTTACGGCCCCTTTGCCGACACGCCGCTAGACGCCGAGCTTGACATGGTGGAATTGAATTGCGTCTCCCTTACGGGAATCGCGGGCCTCTCGCTTCCTTACATGAACAAAGGTGCGCTTTTAATCAACACGGCAAGCCTTGCCGCCTTTATGCCGCTTGGAAACTTTAGCGTTTACGCGGCCACAAAGGCCTACGCCTTAAGCTTTAGCGAGTCCCTCGCCGCAGAAGTCGCCGACCGGGGAATAAAGGTTTGCGCCTTGTGCCCGGGCTCGGTCAGCACTGAATTCGCGAGCGTAGCCTCAAACGGAGCGCGCAAGGAAGTGCTTGGCGGCCTTAGCGCCCAAAAAACAGTCCGCCACTGCCTTAAGGCCGCCCGCTCTGGAAAGAAGGCCGCGCTTTGGGCGTTCAAGTGGAAGGCCGCGGCATTTTTGTCGCGCTTTGTCGGCCGCTACTTTGTCGCGCGCTGGACTTACCTAAAATGCCCGCGACCGCGCAAGAGCTAGCGCGTCGCGCCTTGCCCGTTCCTAGTTCTTTTTACCGGCCTTGCGGTCTTCGATTTTTTTAATCATTTGCCGCGCCGTGTAGTTTTGCGGGTATAGCTCAAATATTTTTTTATACCATTCAATCGCCTTGTCCCACTTTTTTTGCTTGTAAAAAGTGTAGCCAATTGCGGCGTAAATCATTTGCGCGTCGGCGCGCTCGATTCTAATGTACTTGTCGTCCAAAACGCGCAGCAAGGCTTTTCTGCTTGACCTAAGCTTGCAGAAGGGCCATGGCGCGTAGGCGTCCTGCGCGATTACCATGAACTGTCCAAGCCCGTTGGAATAGTCCAGCGCAACCGCTTTTTTCGCGTTGGCGCGGACCTTAAGGCCGTTCCCCAAAACATAGGCCACGTTTTTTGCCGTGCAGTTCATCGAAATCGCCTGCGCCAAAGTGGAGTAGGCGTCGCTGCCTTTTCTGATCTCAAGCGCCTGCTTGCATTCGTCAATCGCCTTGTCAAAATAGCTTCCCGCCGTGTCGTTTATGTTCGCGGAAGAGCTTGAGTCGCCCAAGTCCATTTTGTCAAGCGACGTCAAGTCAAAGCTTTCCATTATGGAAAGGCCGTAGTAGTAGTCCGCGCGGGCCATTGAAATCAGCCTTGAGTATTCGTCGGGCAAAGCTTTCGCCGCGTCAAGGCTGGCGTAGTAAAAGCCTTTTCGAGCCATGTCGTTGAAAATCTTGTGTCCGTAATGCGCCTCGCAAAAATCGATTCCGGCCTGTGTGTATGGAACGTCGCGGGGAAATTCCGATGGAAGCCTTTTTTGGCCCGCGTTTGAAGCGGCGCCCTTGTCAATGCCGTCGTCCGCGGCCATGATTTCAGCCGCGCTTTCACCGGAAAGATCCGCGGTTGAAAGGATGCGCTTTTTCATCTCTTCCTCCGATTCCGAAAAGAGAAGCGCTCCCATAAAAAGGGCTAAAGCCGCCAGCATGATTTTTTTCGCCATTTTTCCGCCTCCTTGACTTTTTGCGATGATTAAATTATTCTATCTAAATGCTTAATTCTTTTCAAGCGGAATTTTTATTCAACGCGTTCATCTTTATTTGTGTCATTTCTTTTATTCTCTACCTGCCGCGAATTCGCTATTACATCGCCGGCTTAAAAAGTCCAAAGCATTTTGAAAACCCAAAAAAGAACAAGCTTGCGGTCATCGTTCCCGCGAAAAACGAAAAAGGCCTTCGCGTTTTGCTGGACAGCCTTGCCTCCCAAACCTATGACAAGGATTTTTTTGACACATACGTCGTTGTCGGCGATGCAGGCGACCCCAACATCGAGCTTTGCGCGACATACAAAAACACGTATTCCAAAGTCATTGAAAACCAAACTTGCAAGGGCGAGGCTTTGGACGGAATCTTGCGAGATCTTTTAAATGAAGAAAAAAAGGAATACGCCGCTTATGTAATCGTAGACGCCGACAACATCGTCGACGCGAATTTCGTTATGGAAATGAACAACGCGCTAGTCTTGGACAAGCAAATAATTTTGGGCAAGCGCTGCGTAAAGAATTATCTGTATGGAAGAAAATACCGCTCTTGGGCGGTAAACTGCAACGCTCTCACATACACTTTCCTAGACAAAATGGGAAACTGCTTTAGAAGCGAGCGCAACATGTCGAACACGATTTGCGGAACCGGCCTAATGGTCCGCCGCGACTTGGTTCAGGAAATGGGCGGCTGGCCCTATCGCTCGATGACCGAAGACTTTGAGCTTACCGTCACCGCGCTCCTTAACAATTGGACCAGCTATTATTACGAATACGCGGTCACATATACCGAAGAGGGAATTTCCCTGCGCAGCTGCAACGCCCGCCGCCGCCGCTGGCTTATGGGCTATGCCCAAGTCGGCGTAAAATACGGAAAGGAAGTTTCCAAAAAGTTTTGGAAGTATGTCCGCGACTTTTTCACCGGAAGCGACAGTTCCGTCGAGCGGGACCCCCGCCGCGCCGAATTGGTTTCGGGCAATTTTTGGGGCTGCTTTGACTACCTTTTTTCTTTTGTTCCGCTTTATATTTATTTTGCCGGAACGGCCGTCTGCGCCTTGGCCTTTGCGGGTGACGCGGCCTACAAGTTTTTCGCCTTGCGAATGTTGGACTGGTTTTCAATCCATTCTGCGGTAAAAATCGTCTTGATTCTATACGGAACGCTTTTCTTTTACACGGCAATCGCCTTTGTCGAGGACCGCGCGATGTACACGATATCAATCGGAGAAAAGCTCTTCGCTTTGATTGTGAATCCTTTTTACATCACCCAGTACGCCCAATTCTACATAGAGGCCTACTACTTGCTTTTGACAAAAAAGAAGGCCAAGCAAAGCTGGATACAAGTCGAACGCATGGAGTCTTAGTTTTTTGGAGTGAAAATGAAATACGCAGGCGTTGAACAGCTTCCCTACGAGGAGCAGCAAAAGAACATTAAGATTGCCGAAGAGAAGGGCAACTTCAATTGCGAAATCCAAGAGCCCGACTGGCGCCTTATGCAAAAGGTGGACGAAAATTTCCAGTACAAGCGAAAGGGATTTTTGAACCGTCTTGGAACCGTTATAATCCGCTCGTCGTTTTTCGCCCTTGCCAAGCCTGGCTGTTTTTTCTTGATAGGAAGCGGCTTTAAGGGCCGAAAGAATTTGCGCGGCGTTAAAAACTGCGTCTTTGTCTGCAACCATGTCCACAACCTTGACAACGAGATGGCGCGCTGGATGTGCTGGGGCCACAGGCTTTACATAGTCGTCGCCGAGTTCAACAACATGACCGGCTTTTTGGGAAGCGTCATGCGCGCTGGCGGCATATTTCCGTTAAGCTCAAATTTTGGCGCGATGAAAAAGTTCACGGCCGCGGTCAACGAAGTCCTTCACACAAAGCGCGGCTCTGTCTTGTTCTTCCCCGAAAAAGCGATGTGGCCTTACTACGAGCAGCCGCGTCCCTTTATGGACGGGGCCTTCCATTCCGCCGCCTTGAACAACGTTCCTGTCGTTCCGCTCTTCATCACTTGGAGAGAACGGCGCGGCCTTGAAAAGCTTTTGTTTAAGCGAAAGAGGGGCGAAATCCACGCGCTTAAGCCGATTTATCCCAAGGCGGATTTAAGCCGCAAGGAAAACATCGCGTACTTGCGCGACGAGGCCTTTAAGGAACAATGCGAGTGTTACAAAGAAGTTTACGGCCATGAGCCGACGACAATAAACGCCAAGTTCACCTTGGAGGAGCTTTTCCAAAAGGGCTACGACGCTTACTTGGCGGAGCAAGCGGGAAAATAGCGGCAAAGTAGCGGCAACTGAAAATGAAGGAGCGGCAAAAATCGAATGATTGCCGCATACGGTCGGGCAAGCCCGCCGTTTTGCAAAGTGGAAAATATTTACTTGCGCTCTCACGAGCGCTGGGCAATAAGCCGCAACAAACGCGCTCGCAAAACTCGCGCGTTCAGCGGTATTGATAGAGGTAAGGAGACTTTAATGTCCATCATATTAAAAGACCTAAAAAAAGAATACCATCTTGCCGACGGAACTTTGGTTCGCGCGGTAAACGGCATAAGCCTTGAGATGCCTTCCAACACGATTTACGGAATCATCGGAAAAAGCGGAGCCGGAAAGTCAACCCTCGTTCGCCTTATAAGCTTGCTGGAAAAGCCAGACTCAGGCGAGGTTTACTACGACGGCGAGCGCGTGGACAACCTTTCAAAATATGACTTGATGGAGCGGCGCCGCCGCGCCGGAATGATTTTTCAAAACTTCAACTTGTTCAGTTCCCGCACGGCCGGACAAAACATCGCCTATCCCTTGGAAATTTGCAAAACTCCCAAGGACAAGATTAAGTCCCGCGTCGAGGAGCTTTTGGAATTGGTAGGACTTGCCGGCCGCGGCGACGCTAAAATCAGCTCGCTTTCGGGCGGACAAAAGCAGCGCGTCGCCATCGCCCGCGCGCTCGCCAACTATCCCGGAATCCTTTTTTGCGACGAGGCGACAAGCGCGCTTGACCCGCAAACGACGCGCTCGATTTTGGAGTTGATTCGCGACATACAAAAAAAGATGAACCTTACGGTCGTGATGATTACCCACCAAATGGAAGTCGTTCGCGACGCCTGCTCGCTTGTGAGCGTTTTGGACGAAGGCCGCGTGGTGGAAGAGGGAAGCGTCTCCGACATTTTCAGCCGGCCAAAAGCCGCAATCACAAAAGAGTTCATGGCCAACATCCGCGCGGCCAACTACGTTCAGTGGTCGGACCAAAAGGGCGGCTACGTCCTGCGCTTTGAAGGCCCAAAAACCGACGAGCCGCTGGTAAACGAATTGATAAAAAAGTTTGACGTTGAAGTCAACATCCGCGGCGGCGGCATCCAAGACGTTCAAAGCAAAAAGGTCGGAGTGCTGCGCGCCGACATCAGCGGAAACGATTTGCAAAAGGCCGTGGCCTTTTTAAAGGACAGCGGCGTTTTGGTGGAAGAGGAGTAGCGGCAAATGCAGATTTTTACTTTAGTTTCAAAAGCGACATTGCAAACCTTGGAAATGGTCGTCTTTAGTACCTTGTTCTCAACCTTGCTGGGCTTTCCCCTTGGAATCCTTTTGTGCATGACCGGCCCTACGGGAATCACGCCAAAGAAAAAGCTCAACGCTGTAATAAGCCGCGTGGTCAACGTCTTGCGATCGTTCCCTTTTATCATCTTGATGATTTTGCTCTTTCCCTTGTCCCGCTTGATTTTGGGAACCAGCATCGGAACCGTCGCGACAATCGTTCCCTTAAGCATCGCCGCCGCGCCCTTTGTGGCCCGCGTAATAGAAAGCGCTCTTAACGAAGTCGATCCGGAAGTTGTAAACGCCGCCCGCGCGATGGGAAGCTCCAACCGGCAGATAATTTTCAAAGTGCTCGTGCCGGAGGCCATGCCTTCAATCGTCGCCGGAATCACGCTAACAATAATAAACTTGATAGGCTATTCCGCGATGGCAGGAGCGATTGGCGGCGGCGGCTTGGGAGACCTTGCGATCCGCTACGGCTACCAGCGCTTTAGGACCGACGTTATGTTTTGGTCTGTAATCGTGATTTTGGTCTTGGTGGAATTGATTCAGTTTGTCGGAACGAGAATTTCCAACAAAATGCTGGCCTCAAGGTAAGCTAAAGGGCAGCGTCTGTAAAGACGCGGCGACCCCGCTCGAAACAAGCATTTTAGGCTTGCCATCGACAATGCGAGCGGCTTGTTACCAAGGCAAAAAAAATTTGTTTTTTTTAAAAAAGCGCTTGACAGAAAACGCTTAAATCGGTATAAATAAAACATACTTTTCCGCTAGGAAATGGAGGTAATAAAATGAAAAAGATTCTTTTGACAGCATTGGTTCTTTTGGCCGCCGCTTCGGTTTTCGCCAAAAAGAACAAAAAAGACGGTCCGCTCGTAATCGGCGCGACTCCGGTTCCCCACGTGCAGCTCCTTGAATTGGTAAAGGCTGACGTAGAGGCCAAAGGCTACAAGCTTGACATCCGCGAGATGACAGACTACGTCATCTTGAACGACGCCCTTGAGTCTGGCGAGCTTGACGCCAACTTTGACCAGCACACTCCCTACATGGAAGCCACAAACAAGGACAAGGGCTACCACCTTGTAAACGCCGGCGGAGTCCACATCGAGCCTTTCGCCTTGTATTCAAAGAAGTACAAGAAATTGTCCGACATTCCAGCCAAGGCCAAGATCGCCATTCCCAACGACCCGACAAACGGCGGACGCGCCTTGCTCTTGCTGCAGGCCGCCGGCTTAATCACGCTTGACAAAAAGGCCGGAATCACAGCCACTCCGCTTGACGTGACTTCAAACCCCAAAAAGCTTGAGTTTGTCGAAACGGACGCCGCAAGCCTTCCGCGCGTTCTGGCCGACGTTGACGCCGCCACAATCAACGGAAACTACGCGATTCCCGCCGGCCTTTCAGCCGCCAAAGACGGACTTTTTGTTGAAGGAAAGGACTCTCCCTACGTCAACATCATCGTAGTGAAGAAGGGCAACGAAAAGGATCCCCGCGTCCAGGCGCTTGTCCAGGCCTTGCAGAGCCAGAAGGTAAAGGACTGGATCGCAAAGACTTTCCCCAACGGCGAAGTCGTCGCGGCCTTCTAAGGCTTTAAATCCCTTTTTGAATGAAGCTAAAAGCTAAATTCATAATTCCGCTTGCCATTCTTTTGGCGGGCGGAATTTTTTTCTACGACTATTATTCCTCCGCAAAAATCCAAGAAGTCCCTTACGCGGACTTTTACGCCCAAGTCGAGGCTGGAACTGTATCCAGCGCCAAAATCGCGGAAGACGAAATTATTTTTGTCGACGCGGCGGGCCAAGAGCTAAAGACCCAAAATCCAGACTCTCCGACGCTAAAAGAGTTTTTGTTGCGAAGCGGAGTCTCCGTCAAAAGCGAAAAGTCCGCCGCCGCGCTCGTTTCTTTGGCCTTGGACATTTTCTTTTACGGCTTTTTCTTCTTTATAATATTCGCGGCTTTCAGGAAATTCATCTCGCCCAACACTTTTAAGGTCGTCCGTAAAACCGGCGTCAAATTTTCCGACGTCGTCGGAATGGAAGACCTTAAGCGCGACATGGCGCAAGTCATGCAAATAATGAAAAATCCGCGCGAATGGGAAAAACGGGGCGTCCGCCTTCCAAAGGGCATATTGCTTGAAGGAGAGCCCGGAAACGGAAAGACGCTTTTTGCCAAGGCGCTTGCGGGCGAGGCCAGCGTAAACTTCATTCCGGCCAAGGCCACCGACTTTGAGTCGATGTTCATGGCAATCGGCCCGTTAAAGGTAAAGCTTTTGTTCGCAAAGGCCCGCCGCCGCGCCCCCTGCATCGTCTTCATCGACGAGTTTGACGGAATCGGAACAAGGCGCAATTATTCGGGAAGCGCGATCGAGACCGAAAACACGCGAATCGTCACGGCGTTGTTGAACGAGCTTGACGGCTTTGAGCCTACAAAAGGCGTTTTGGTCGTCGCGGCCACAAACTCTGTCCAGGCGCTCGACCCGGCCTTGATTCGCCCGGGCCGCTTTGACGCGCGCTTTAAGGTTCCTTACCCGGATATGGCGGCGCGAGTCTCGCTCGTCCAAAAATACACGCAGGCCAAAAATCGCGCGGCCTCTTGCAGCGACCAAAAACTCGCCCAGCTTTTTGAAGGCTTTTCCTGCGCCAAAATCGAAAGCGTCCTCAACAAGGCCGCGCTCCTTGCAAGCCAAGCCGGCCGCTCCGAGTTCACGCTGGACGATGTTGAGGCCGCCGCCGCTCGCGTTGATTGACGCAAGACCGCAATTGTTGTATACGTCAGGCAAGCCTGCCGTTTTGCTAGTGGAAGCATTTAATTGTCCGCTCACGCGGACCACTGGCAATCGAGCGGATCTCCGCGACGCTTCGCTTGCGGGCTGGGCCGCAAGCGTTGACTAACGCAAGACCGCGATTTCTTGCCTTTTTTTTGATTTTGCGCTAAAATCATGTTTAAAAAATTTGGAGGAGATTATGAAAAAACTCATTCTCGCGGCGATGGGCGCGTGCGCTCTTTTCGCTTTTTCTTCATGCGGCGGCTCTAAGGACGCTGTCGTAAAAATCGGAATTTATGAACCCGCTTCCGGCGACAACGGCGCGGGCGGAAAGCAGGAGACTTTGGGAGCGATTTACGCCAACGAAGTCATGCCAAAGGTCAATGTTGGCGGAAAGGAATACAAGGTTGAGCTTGTTCGCGTTGACAACGAATCTTCAAACGACAAGGCCGTCACCGCCGCCAGCGAATTGGTTTCCAAGGGCGTTTCAGTCGTTCTCGGCTCATACGGATCCGGCGTTTCAATCGCCGCCAGTGACACTTTCGCCGCTGCCGACATTCCGGCCATCGGCGTCACTTGCACAAACCCGCAGGTGACTTTGGGCAACGACCACTATTTCCGCATTTGCTTCCTTGACCCTTTCCAGGGAACGGTTTTAGCCAACTTTGCCGTCGACAAATTCAAGGCAAAGAAAGCCTATGTTTTGGCCAAGCTCGGCGACGACTATTCAGTCGGCCTTTCAAACTATTTTACAGAGGCCTTTAAAAAGCTCGGCGGCGAGGTTGTTTTTGAAACCTTCCCCGAAGGAACAAGCGACTTTGCCGCTTACGTCACCAACGCCAAGAACCAAAAGGCCGACGTTTTCTGCGCCCCTGTTTCAACGGAAGCCGCCGCGCTCATCATCGAGCAGGCCAACACGCAGAACCTTGGCATGCCGATTTTGGCCGGCGACACTTGGGACTCCAACGTAATCTTGGGCGCCGTAAGGGGAACGGACGTTGACATCAACGTCACAACCTTCTTTGCCGAAGGAGCCGAGGACGCCGACATCGCGACCTTTGTCTCTAACTTCCGCGATTGGCTCAACGCCGACCCGTCGCGCTTGACCGACAACGGCGGAAACGACATCGTCGCCGCAAACCCTGTAATGGCCTACGACGCTTACTTTGTTGCCCTTGAGGCGGTTAAGATCGCCGGCTCTACAAAGGGAAGCGACATCAAAAAGGCTTTGCCAAAGGTTCGCTACAACGGAATTACCGGCATGATTGAGTTTAACGAAACCGGCGACGCCAAGCGCGACGTGGCTTACGTCAAGCACGCCAACAACAAGACTGGCCAGTGGGAATTCGTAGCCATTCAGTCTGTAAAGTAAAATGAATTTCTTTAGCGCCAATCTGCCATACGTTCTCGCCGGCGTTTCGACCGGCGGGCAGTACGCCCTTATCGCCATAGGCTACACAATGGTTTATGGAATCTTGCGCCTCATCAACTTCGCCCACGGCGACGTTTTTATGGCGGCGGGCTTGATTTTGATTTACGCTTCGACTGTTTTGCCTCTTTGCGTTTCAATCCCCTTGATGATCGCGGTGACTGTCTTAATCGGTTTTGCCATAGAGCGGGCGGCTTACAAGCCCCTGCGAACGGCGCCTAGAATGTCGGTCATGATTAGCGCTATCGGAGTTTCATACTTGATTCAAAACTTGGCCCTCTATGTAACCGGGGGCCTTACCAAATACTATCCGCCGATTCCTTGGGTCAGCGATTCGATAGAAATCTTTGGCGCGATGACAAAGCGCGTGACGGTAATCACTCCGTTCCTAACAATCGCGCTTGTAGCCGCGCTTGTCCTTTTGATTCGCTACACAAAAATCGGAATGGCGATGCGGGCCGTCTCTCGCGACTTTGAAACCGCCCAGCTTATGGGAATCAAGTTGGACGCGGTGATTTCCACCACGTTCATTATCGGAACTTTTTTGGCCGCGGTCGGAAGCCTTTTATTCTTTTCAAACTACACGGGTGTGACTCCCACAGTCGGAGCGATGCCCGGCCTCAAGGCCTTTGTCGCCGCCGTCTTTGGCGGAATCGGCTCGATTCCCGGAGCGGTTATCGGAGCCTTTGTAATCGGCATTTGCGAAAACATCATAAAGGGCTTGGGCTGGACAACCTTTAGCGACGCCTTCACTTTCGTTTTGCTGATATTCGTCTTGATGTTCATGCCGACGGGAATCTTTGGCGAAAAGTCCACGGACAAGGTGTGAGGCATGAAAAATTTACAAAACAATTTGCAAAAACAAAAAGTCCAAGACTGGCTTCTTTCAGCCGGCCTTTTAGCTTTTGTCTTCGTTTTGGTCTTTGTCTTGGAGCAAGTTCTTCCAAGAACTTCGATGCTTTTCACGGTGCTCAAGAAGGGCGCGATTTACGCGCTTGTCGCCGTCTCGATGAATTTGCTGAACGGCTTTACAGGCCTTTTTTCTTTGGGCCAGGCCGGCTTTATGATGATAGGCGCCTACACTTACGCGGTCTTTACGATTCCGGTCGCCTTGCGCCCCGCGGTTTACCAATACTTTGACGGAGGAGCGATTCAGTTCGCCATTCCGGTGTTCGCCGCGCTTTTGCTTGCCGGCCTTGTCGCGGCCGTCTTTGCCTTTTTGATAGGCCTTCCGGTCTTGCACTTAAAGAGCGACTACTTGGCCATCGCCACCCTTGGCTTTGCCGAGATTATGCGGGCGCTTTTCCAGTGGGACAAGCTTGGCGTAATCACAAACGGCTCAAACCTTTTGCGAAAGTATCCTGTCTTCCGCTCGACGCTTTTTCCCTTCTTTGTGTCGGGAATCTGCATAGCGCTGATAGTGCTTTTGATAAACTCAACTTACGGCCGCGCCTTTAAGGCGATTCGCGACGACGAGGTTGCCGCCGAAGCGATGGGAATCAACTTGGCCAGCCACAAGCGCCTGGCCTTTACGATTTCATCCTTCTTTGCGGGAATTTCCGGGGCCCTCTTGGCCATGTTCCAAACGACAATCCAGGCCAACCAATTCAAGTCGGCGATGACCTACGAGATTTTGCTTATCGTCGTCATCGGCGGAATCGGCTCTGTAAGCGGAAGCGTAATCTCCTCAATGCTTTTTGTCGCTTGCTCGGAATGGTGGCTGCGCTTTTTGGACAACAACAACCTTATGATAGGCGGCTTCCATGTTCCCCTTTTAAAGCCCGGCTTTAGAAAGGTTGTCTTTGCAGTCGTAATCATGCTTATCGTGATTTTCTGGCAGCGTGGAATTATGGGCGAAAGCGAATTTTCGATCGCAGGCCTTCGCCGCGCCATTAAGCGCCTTGCCGGAAAAAAAGCCGCCCGCGCTTCCGGATCGAGCGCCGCCGCTAAGTCAGGAGGCGCCAAATGAGCGAACAAAGTCAAAACGTTTTGCGCCTAAGCGACATAACGATGCAGTTTGGCGGCGTCGTCGCGGTAAACTCGCTTTCGCTTGAAATCAACAAAAACGAAATCGTTTCGCTTATCGGGCCAAACGGCGCCGGAAAGACGACGGCCTTTAACGTCGTCACCGGCGTTTACGCTCCGACAAACGGCGCGGTTTACCTTAACGGAGAGGAAATCGTCGAAAACCATCCGCGCGGCAAGATGAAAAAGCTTTACGCTGGAACCGAGCGGGGAAAATACTCAAAGGTCATCGAGCCGACGCCCGACAAAATCACAAAGCTGGGAATCGCGCGCACTTTCCAAAACATCCGCCTTTGGAAAAGCCAAAGCGTCTTTGACAACATCCTGATCGCAAAGCACTGCCGCCGCTCCTCAAACTTTTTGACGGCCACCTTCCGCCTGAACCGCGCGGAAGAAAAGCGCCAGCGCGAGGAAGTGGCCGAGCTTTTGAACATATTCGGCCTTTACGACGTCAAGGACGAGCTTTGTACCTCTCTTCCCTACGGCCAGCAGCGGCGCCTTGAGATAGCGCGCGCTCTTGCCACAAAGCCCCAGCTTCTTTTGCTTGACGAGCCGGCCGCCGGCATGAACCCGCAAGAAACTTTGGAGCTTACCGAATTTATCCAGCAAATCCGCGACGACTTTAGGCTTACGGTCTTTATGATCGAGCACCACATGGACTTGGTCATGAACATTTCCGACAGAATCTATGTCTTGAATTTTGGAGCCTTGATTTCAAAGGGGACGCCTGCCGAAGTCCAAAACGATCCTGTCGTGATTTCCGCCTATCTTGGGGAGGACAAAAATGCTTGAAGTCAAAAACCTTTCCGTGTCTTACGGCGGAATCAAGGCCTTGCGCGGAATCAACATGCAAGTCGCCGACAAAAAAATCGTTTCGCTTATCGGGGCCAACGGCGCCGGAAAGTCCACCTTGCTTAGAACTATCAGCGGCCTTGTAAAGGCTCAAAGCGGCTCGATTAAGTTTGACGGAGAGGAAATCATCGGCCTTTCCATCGACAAAATTTGCAAAAAGGGAATCGCCTTGGTTCCCGAAGGCCGCCGCGTGTTTACAGACCTTACCGTCGCCGAAAACCTAAAAATCGGCGCTTATCTTAGAAACGACAAGGACGGAATCGCAAAAGACCTTGAATGGGTTTACGAGCTTTTTCCGCGCCTAAGGGAGAGAAGCTGGCAGTTTGCCGGAACCCTTAGCGGCGGCGAGCAGCAAATGCTGGCCGTTGGCCGCGCGCTTATGAGCCGCCCAAAGCTTTTGATGATGGACGAGCCTTCTTTGGGACTCGCGCCCTTAATCGTGCAGCAAATATTCTCGATTATCGAAGAAATCAACAAGAAGGGCGTGACGATTTTGCTGATTGAGCAAAACGCCAACATGGCGCTAAAGGCCGCCGACACGGCTTACGTTTTGGAAACCGGCGACATCACCCTTAGCGGAAGCGGCGAGTCCCTTTTGGCCGACGAAAAAGTCCGCGAGGCCTACTTGGGACGTAAGAAGGACTAAGCCGCTCGTATTGCGGCGCGATAATTTTATTGGACTATCTTTATGTCTCTAAGCGCGTAGCCTTCCTTTGAGCTGTGGTTGTTGTTTTGGAAGACCAAGGCGTCTATCAGTTTCCAGTCAAACTTTCCTTCTGAATTCTTCCATTGGGTTTTCTCGGTCCAGCCGCCAACATCGTTTAGCGACGAGAGCGGAATTGACACTTTATGCCATCTTCCGTCGCTCTTGGCGATGTCTGATCCCACAATGAACGAAGCGCGCCATGGAAATATTTTTGACTCCATGTCTCTAAAGTAAACCGTAATGTCAAACCATTTGTCCAAGCTCTTCACGTAAAATTCAAGCTTGGCGCCGCTGTCCTTTAGGCTTGTGAAATCGCAGGCTTCCTTAAACTGAAACAATAGCTCGTCGTAAGGCTTTAGCTCCTTTAGGCTTATGAACCTTTCGCTTGAGCTTGTGTCCGACTCGGCCAAAGAGCCTAGGACGCTCCAAGATTGAACTTGTATGTGGTCCGCGCTTCCGTCCTTGTAAATGGTCCAGTCCCCGCTTTCTTTCGCATGGCTGAACCATGTTTCGCTTTTGGCTCCTTCGGGATACTTGTATCCCATCGCGTCAAGAAGCTGCTTGTTCAAGTCGTCGGGGAAGCGGGATTCATTGGCGGACTTGAAGAGGCCGAATTCTTGAGTGTAGTCCCAGCTTAGGCGCGCTATGTTCCGCTCGTCCATCCACTTGCACTTTGTCCTGTACCAATTCGCCCTTTCGGCGCTGTCTGCGTAAGTCATCAAGACTCCAAACTCGTTGCACATAAGCGCCGCGTTCCTCTTGTTGGCGAATTCAACAGCCTTGTCCAAGGGCGACGAAAGCGTTTTTTCAGACGAGTCCTGCTCGTAGTTGTCCATCTCCCATTTTTCCGCGTCGGTCGCGTTAGGCGGAAGCGGCGGCATTTTTTCCTTGGAGTAGGGGAAGGGAACCTGCTTTATGCGCTTGGAGAAAGTCCACGAGGCGCCTTGGTGGGTGAACAAAAAGGGCGTGTAGTCGTGGAAGTTGTAAATCAGCTTGTCGTCCTTGTAAAAGGGAAGGCTTAGCATTGAGTCAAGGGAGTCCCAGTAGCCGCCGCCCACAACGACATAATGCTTTGTGTCAACCGCCCTTATCGCTTCCAAAACCTTTCCTTGTACCTTGCCCCATTTAGCGATGTCGGCTTTTGTGTTTCCGCTTTCAAAATGCGGCTCGTTCATCACCTCGTAAATGACTTTGTCGCTTCTGGACTTGTAGCGGGCGGCTATTTGCGGCCATATTTTAAGCAGAACGTTCTCTATCCTGGGAGGCGTCTGCGAGGCGCCCGAGCAGTCGTTGTGAAAGTCAATGATGACGTAAAGGCCCAGGTTTTCGCACCAATCGATCGCCCTGTCAAGAATGTCGAAGCACTCTTGGTCAATCAAATAGTCGTTCGCCTTGTCGGCCCAAATGTCAAACCAAACCGGAATGCGGACCGCTTCGACGCCTATGCTTTTTAGGTTTTCAAAATCTTTCTTTCCATACAAAAGCGAGTTGAACCTTCCGTATTCCATCCAAACCGGCATGTTCACGCCTTTGCTGAAGGGAAGCGTCTTGTTGGCTTTTGGAGCTTTGGCCCAAAGATGGCCGCAAAAAAGCGCTGACGCGGCGGCGAAGGCCAAAAGAATTTTTTTCATGAAATAACCTCTCTATTATATAGATTATAACATTGTTTCATGTTTTTGGGCGCAAAAAAAGGCTTTTTTTTTTGCGAAAAAATGAGTTAAAAATATGGGCAAAAAAATTAAATTTCGTTTGACAAAAACGCGTGACTTGCGTTATAATAAAATAATAATATTATTGCGAATAAAAAATTCCGATAAGTAAAACAAGGAGTTCTGAATGAAAAAAGGCTTATTTGTCCTTGCCAGTCTGTCTCTCCTTTTGGCCTTCGGCTCTACGGCGTTCGCCCAGCCGAACACTAAAAGCGTAGTGACAATAACTATCGATAATTTTGACAAAATTGGCAGCCAGGAATTGCCAATGATGGAACACGGAAAGTGGGTCAGGACCAGTTGGGATTGGGCCGTCCAGGCCAGCCGTTTCGTCACCGAAGGCTATCCGATCAAGCAAACCTTCGAGGCGATACCCAATTCTTTGAAATATCTCCGCACGGAAGAGGACAAGGCCAATGTCTTGGGACTTAAGACCAAGTTCAACCGCAAGGGCGACAACTGGTTTGAGCTTTATCCCACAAAGGACGACAAGCCCTTTGAGATTCCCCTTGAGGGAACCGTAACCCACTTTGACTTCTGGGTTTGGGGAGCGCACTACTTGTATTTCTTGGACATGCTCGTTCGCGACGCTGACGGAACCGTCCACATCCTTCCGGCTGGAAATTTGGCCTTTGACGGATGGCGCAACGTCATCGTAAAGGTGCCCGGCTACATTCGCCAGCACTCGCGCCTAAGAAGCGGTCCCGCAAAGTTGACATTCGTCGGTTTCCGCGTCACGACAGATCCCGCCGAATACGTTGACGACTTTATGGTTTACTTTGACGACCTAAAGTACACTACATACACGCTTTCCAACATTTTCGACGGTTACGAGTTGCAGGACGCCGACTTTGGCGACAGCGCCAACGAATCGTCGTCAGGCTCTTCTTCAGGAGATGAAAGATGAAAAAATTAGTTATCACCACATTCGCCCTCGCATTGACAGCCGCCGTGGCTTTTGCCCAGGCCGACAGCCAGGGAAATTCAAGCTTGGCCGATCCCAACCCCAACAATGTTGGAGCCGACTCGGCCGCCAGCGCCTTGCGCGAAGTTTCTTTGGACAAGTTTGAGCGCGACGGTTCTTGGAACATTCACATTTCTCCGGACGCCGGTTTGGCCAACCTTCGCTTGTTTGAGGGAAGCCCCGCCGCCAAGCAGCCGCTTGAAGGCGAAGAAGAGCAGGTTGACACCCACGCTTTGGGCTGCAAAATCCAGTTCTTCCGCCGCGGAATCAACTCTATCTATATTACAGCCGTTCGCCCGATTCCGATTGAAGGAATCACAAAGACTGTAAGCGTTTGGATCGCCGGACGCAACCAAAACCACGACATTTACCTCTTGGTCCAGGACTATTTTGGACACGACTTTGAGCTTTACCTTGGAAACCTCGGCTTTAGCGGATGGAAGCGCCTTTCTACAGCCGTTCCGCCGTCAGAGGACGGAGAGCACGGAATCATCCAGTCCAGCGCCTATCATGGAGACCGGCCGGGATTGCGCATCCGCGGCTTTAGAATCGACTGCAATCCGGTTCTTGCCCGCGGAACATACTTTGTTTACTTTGACGACCTTCGCGCTGTCACCGACCTCTACGACATGGAAAACCGCGACGAAGACGACATGGTTGACAACTGGTAATTCGGCGCGATAATTTTACTCGCGCCGAATAACGGCTGAGTCAAGGCTTTAAGCGCAGCGTGCCTTGACCAGACGTAACTTTGCGTGATAACCTAGAAAAGCCGCTCAGCGATCGCTTGGGCGGCTTTTTTTTATTTTGTAGAAATACGCGCGGCCCTCGCGCGGTACGCGCTCAATAAGGCCGGCCTTGCGCAGAATCCATAAAAGGAGGTTCGCGCAGGTCGCGGCCTCTTTTTTTTGTTCGGCGATAAAGGCGTCTCTAACCGTAGCCGCGCAAAAGGGCGCGGGAAGCTCTTTTGGCAAAAGGCCCAGCCAGTCTTTTTTTCCGTTAAGCTTCCAAGTTGTCCCGATTGTCAAAAGCGCCTTGTCCGTTTTTTGCCAGTCTTTTTTAAAGCGCCGCCGGCCGTTTTTGGCTTGCTGGGGACTGTCCGTTTTGACGCGCTTTTCAATGACAGTGATTTCCGGCAGCAAAACCGAAAGCTTTTTGTCGGTCAAAAGCGGCGCGATTCCCGTAAACTCTTTAAGCTCGGAGTAGAGGCTTTCTTTTTTGGGGCTTTTGCGCCGCGAGACCAGCTTTCCGTCTTTTGCATGAGTTTCGATGATTTTTTCTTTTATTATTGGGTGAACGATTGTGACGCGGCGTTTTGCGGCCAAGAGGGCGCAGGCTTTTTCTTTTAGCGCGCCGACGTTCTTTGTTTGAATTTCTATTATTCCTCCGTCTGGACGGGCCAAATCGCATATCCAGCGCTCAACTTGAACCTCTTCTTGGGCTGAAAATTGGACCGCGTAAAATATTTTTAGGGCCTTGTGAAGCTGGCTTTCGTTTAAGGTGTTTATCATTAAAAACTACACAAATAAATAGATGTTTGGCAAAAAAAATGCTTATTTTTTTTATTATCGGCGCTTTTTTTAGTTGACATTATCAAATTTTGGGTTAAAATAGTCATAAAGTGGATTTTTGTGGTAAAAAGTGGAAGTTAGTGGCATGAATTTGTTGACTGGCGAGTATTCGACAACATTGGACGAAAAAGGAAGAATCTCTCTTCCGGCCAAAATAAAGGCCGCGCTTGATTGCGGATCCTTGGTTGTCACTCGCGGCTTTGACAACTGCCTTTGGCTTTTTACTCCCGGCGAATGGGAAAAAATCAGCTCTTCAGTGATGGAAAAGGCTTCGCCCTTCAATCCGCAGCACCGTTCGGTTTTGAGGCATTTGATTTCGCCGGCGACGGACATTGAGATTGACAAGAGCGGTCGCCTTTCGATTACGCAAACTTTGCGCGAAAGCGCCGGTTTGACAAAAGACTGCGTGCTTTTGGGCGTGAACAAGTACTTGGAGCTTTGGGACGCCAAGGCTTACGCCGAATACTTGGAGGCCAACGCTTCGTCGATTGACAGCGCGGCCGAAGAGTTGGGCGCGATTGTGTTTTGATGACTAGCCATCAGGCTTGATATAGGGTGGGGAAAATGACGCCGGTGCATGTTCCGGTTCTTTTGGCGGAATGTTTGGAGGAACTTTCGCCAGTTGGGGAACCGTTTGAAAAAGACGCTTTTATGATTGACTCGACTTTGGGGGAAGGCGGGCATAGCGAAGCGTTCTTGAAAATGTATCCGGGCTTGAAGATTTGCGGGCTTGACGCTGACAAGGCTATTCAGGCTCGCGCGAAAGAAAGGCTTTCTGCCTTTGGCGACAGAATGTCTTTTTACAACGGGTGGTTCAACGATTTTTATTCTGGCTATCCCGAAAATTTGCCTAAGCCGAACTTGATTTTGTTTGACTTGGGCATTTCGATTTTTCATTACGAATTGTCCGGCCGCGGCTTTTCGTTTAGGAATGACGAACCTTTGGACATGAGGATTGATCCTTCCAAAGGAAAAAGCGCGGCTGACATTGTGAACGGTTTGAACGAGCGCGACTTGGCCGACTTGATTTACCTTTACGGCGAAGAAAAGCTTAGCCGAAAAATCGCGGCGGCGATCGTTCAAGCAAGGGCTGCGGCAAGGATTGAGTCCAGCGCGGCTTTGGCGGAAATCATTTCGGACGCGGTCGGAGGCCGATACGCGCGCGAAAAGATTCATCCGGCCACGAGGACTTTCCAAGCCTTGCGAATCGCGGTTAACGACGAGCTGGGGCATTTGCCAAGGGCGCTTTTTGACGCCTTTAACGTCTTGGCCGCCGGCGGAAAAATGGGCGTTATTACGTTTCATTCCCTGGAGGATAGAATCGTAAAGAACTTTTTCCGCAATTTGGGAAAAGAGTGCGTTTGCCCGCCCAACGCGCCAAAGTGCGTGTGCGGCGGAAGGCCTTGCGCCGAGCTTTTGACAAGAAAGCCGCTTGGGCCCAGCGACAAAGAGATAAGGGAAAATTCTCCGTCCAGAAGCGCCAAGCTTAGGGTTGTGAGAAAGATTATGGACGCGGGCGAAAATCGTCTGGCTGGTTTGGAGGCGTTGGGAAAATGAAAGGCAAGAATCTTGGCTGGAAAATATTTACGATTGTTTGCGCCGTCTTGGTTCCGTTGCTTTTCGCGCTGAACGCCATGCAGGCCGCGCGCTATATGAAAGTTCAAAATGAGGTCAAGGCCCTTGAGCGAAAGCAAGTGGAATTGGTCGAAGAAAACAAGCGCTTGATAACGGACATAAGCCTCTTGTCAAGCGGAGAGCGGATAGGCAAGATTGCCGAAGATGAGCTTGGAATGCGCAAAGCCGAGTCTGAGGAAATTGTGCGCGTTGAAATGCGGCGTTGAGCCGCGAAGAAAAGCGGCGCTCCGGCCAAGGACGCCGCTTAATGGGTTTAAAAATGGGTGGGGAAGATTTTAAGGCCAATAGCCTTTTGACATTTGACGAACTCTTGGAAAGCGTGTACGGAAAGTACATCGGTTTTGCGGGCGGCGGCGCCAAAGTTTTTGGATTCACCTCCGTCGCGACAGACTCAAGGAACGTCAAGCCGGGAAGCCTTTTTGTTCCCCTTATCGGCGAGAACCAGGACGGCCATCGTTTTATTCCCGCCGCTTTGGCCGCGGGCGCGACGGTCGTCTTTGTGACCGACTCCGTTTACCAAAGCAACACCAAGTATTTCATGGACTTGGCTTCGGAAAACCTTAGCATCACTTTCATCGCGGTTGAAAACAATTTGGCCGCCCTGCAAAACGCCGCCCGCGCTTACGTTCAAAAGTTCCCCAATCTTATAAAAATCGGAATCACTGGTTCCAGCGGAAAGACCACTACAAAGGAAATTCTCGCTTCAATCCTAAAAGAAAAATACAATGTCATCGCGACCAAGGGAAACTTTAACTCCGAGACTGGCCTGCCTTTGAGCGTCTTTAACATTCGTCCGGAGCACGAAGTGGGCGTTTTTGAAATGGGAATGAACCGCAGGAACGAAATCGGCGAAATCGCCAGGGTTCTTGAACCCAACTATGCCATCATCACGAATATTGGAAACGCGCACATTGGAATCCTTGGAAGCCGCGAAAACATCGCCGACGAAAAGAGAAAGATTTTCAGATACATAAACGAAAATGGCGCCGCCTTTGTTCCCGATGAAGACGATTTCGCTAATTTTTTGCTTGACCGTGTTAAGGGAAAGAAAGTTCGTTATGGAAAGAATGTCAGCGCCGATATTAGCGGCGTTCAGTTTATAAGCAACGACGGAATTGGCGGAACAAGATTTTTGGTTGACGGCATTGAATGCCGTTTGTCAATTCCGGGCCTTTACAATTACAATAACGCCCTCGCTTGCATCGCTCTTGCGAAAGTTCTTGGCCTTGACGCGAAGTTGATTTGCTCTGGCCTTGAAAAGGTTAAGAGCGTTGACGGCCGCGGCAATGTGCTTGCGATAAAAACAAAACCTGATTCCAAGGGAGAGAGTAAAAAAGTAATGTTGATGTATGATTGCTACAACGCCAATCCAGATTCGATGGAAAAGGCGCTTTCGCTTTGCGGTTCGCTTGAAATAAAGGGAAGAATGATTTTTGTTTTGGGCGACATGAAGGAATTGGGCGACGCTTCGGCCGAAGAGCATTCACGAATCGGCGCTTTGGCGACTTTGTCCAAGCCCAACATGATTGTCTTTGTAGGGCCCGAGATGGAGAACGGAGCCAAAGCCGCCAAGCTTTCGGGCTTTACCAACATAAAATACTTTCCGACCGCCGACGTTGACAAGGTTAGCGCCTGCGTTTTGGATTACGTTAATGACGACGACTTTATTTTATTGAAGGCGTCACATTCAATGAATTTTGACATGATCGCGCAAAAAATCAGCTCAAAGGAGGCTTTGTCAGCTTAAAATGGCGGGCTACAGTTTTTATCCTGACAAACCCCTTTCTCAATACAAAAAAAGCGACACCGGCTTGATTGTTTCCATAATCTTGCTTTGGGGCCTTGGCGTCGGCGCCTTGTATTTTTGTTCGTCCGCTTACAGCGGAAAAATGCTTGGCGGCGAGTTTGCGCTTGTAAAGAGGCAGCTGGTTGCAAGCCTTGTCGGCTTTGCCGGCCTTGCGTTTTTTGCCTTTATTCCGTTTTCAAAAATCAGGAAGCTTTTGCCGGTTTTGATGCTGGTGACCGTGGCTCTTTTGCTTGCGACTTTTGTTCCCGCTTTTAACGAGGAGCGAAACGGAGCCAAGAGGTGGGTAAAGATTTTGTTCTTTAGATTCCAGCCGTCCGAGCTTGCTAAGTTTGCCTTGATTTTGTATTTGGCGAATTTCTTTGACAAGTACCAAAAGCAGGCGGACAACGACGAGCGCAGCGTTTTTCCGGCTGTTATGGTGATGACGCTTTTTGTTTCGTTGATTTTCGCGGAAAAGGATTTTTCAACGGGCCTTTTTTTGTTTTTGGTTTGCCTGCTTTTGTTTTTTATTAGCGGAATAAAAACCCTTTGGCTTGTTCCGATGGCTGTGATTGGAATTCCCGCCTTGGCGATGATGATTGTTTGGGAGCCTTACCGCATGGAGCGCATCGCGGGCTACTTGCATCCGGAACAGTTTGGGCAGGGCGTGAACTATCAAACCAACGCTTCTTTGCGAGCGATAAGCGCCGGCGGCTTTTGGGGACAGGGAATCGGAAGCGGCTTGGCCAAGCTTTCGAGCATTCCCGAAGTTCAGGCTGACTATATTTTTGCAGGTTGGACCGAGGCGATGGGCTTTGTGGGCGTCGCGCTTTATTTTGTCATTTTGTGCGTCTTCGCTTACAGAGCCTTTAAGGTGTCTTTTTACTGCCCAAGCCGTTTTGGGGCGATTGGCGCTTTTGGCTGCGCCGCGGCCATTTTGTTCCAGTCTTTGGCCAATGTCGCCGTTGTGTGCGGAGCGATTCCTTCTACAGGAATTCCGCTTCCGTTTTTTAGCGCGGGCGGTTCGTCTATGATCATCACTTTGTGCATGTGCGGCTTTATGATTAACGCGGCGCGGGGCGATGAAGACGCTGATGAAGAATTGAATTTTGAAAAAGATGAAGAAATAAAAGTTTTAAACGAGGCGGGAGAATATGAGCGATTATAGCGCTGTAAGTGAATTTGACCAGTACATAGTGAAGAGAAGGCCGGACGAAAAGACCGACGACAAGTTCTTTAAGTTGATGAAAATTGTCGTGTCCGTTTTGTGCGCCATGCTTTTGCTTGAGCTTCTTCTTTATAAATTCGTCCAGCCAAGCGTCCGCGCTTCCCGCGTTGTCTTTGAAGGGCTTAAAAGCTATACGGCGGAAGAGTTGACGCAAGAGATTCTTCCTTTTTGCCGCGCCAACTATTTTAGCTTTGACACGGCAGCCGTCGCTTCCCGTCTTTCGGCTGTAAGCGGAATTGAGTCGGTTGAGATTGAAAAGCGCTTTCCCGACAAAATCATCGCAAGAATCAAGGAGCGTGAAAGCGTCGCGATGACTTTTGTAAGCGACGGCGGAAAAACGATTCCGGTTCAAATCGATAAAAACTGCGTTTTGTTTGAAGGCGGTTCCGCGGCTCTTGATTCGGACGTTCCGATTGTTTCAGGGCTTCCTGTTGAATTCCTGTCGGGAGGAATGAGAATTCCGTCAAAGTACAGGACCTTGATTGACCAGATTGGCCGCATTCGCGAGATGCCGCAAAAGTATTTCGCGGCGGTTTCTGAAATTTGCGTTTTGCCAAAGAAATACGGCAACTATGAATTGATGATAATTCCCATAAATTCCAGGGCGCGAGTTTTGACCGATAGAGCCTTGAATGAACGCGCGCTTCAGTATATGATGGTAGCGTTGGAAGTTGTAAACTCTATCGCGCCTGACGCCACCGAAATTGACTTGCGTTATGGCTCGGTTTCTTACAGAACGCCGCATGGAGGAAGTGGTGAGTGAAATTATAGTTGGCCTTGACGTTGGCACCAGCGTTGTTCGCGTTGCGATCGGCGAAATGGCGGACGACGGCAAAATCGAAATTATCGGCCTTAGCCATAAAAAATCCCAAGGACTCAGAAACGGAGCGATTGTGAACCTTGAGGCCGCCAGCGCCATCATTAAGGAAGCGGTTGACGCGGCCGAGCAAAACGCGGGCTTTGAAGTTGAGTCCTGCGTCGCCGCGATTGGCGGCCCTCAGATTGAATGCCTAAACTCTCGCGGTCAAGCCGCTGTTTCAAAGAGAGGCAAAGAGAATGGCGAGATAACAAGGGCTGACGTTGACCGAGTCATAGAAAACGCCAGCAGCGTTCCAATCGCTCCTGACAAGCAAATACTGCATGTTATCCCCAAGAGCTACACCGTTGACCAGGTCGGCGGCATCTTGGATCCAATAAACATGATGGGCGTGCGCCTTGAAACGGAAATCCATATGGTGACCGCTTCTAAGACCGCCGTTCAAAACGCGCGCGATTGCGTGAACCGGGCGGGCTACGACCTTGACCGCATAATGCAAAAAACTCTTGCCGCCGCCCAAGCGGTTGTTCACCAAGACGAAATGGACTTGGGCTCGATTTTGATTGACCTTGGAGCGGGAACGACGGACGTTTTGGTCTTGTACAAGGGCGCTCCGCTGACAAGTTTTTCGCTTAAGAATTGCGGCTATTACGTCACCAACGACATTGCGATAGTAAAAGGCATTTCGCCCGCCGCCGCCGAAGAAATAAAGGTCAACGACGGCTGCTGCTTTATGGACATTCTTGACGATCCGCGCGAAGTGAAAATTCCCGGAGTCGGCGGCCGTCCGCCGGAGCTTACAGACCAAAAGGAAATTTGCGAAATCATTCAGCCGCGCATGGAAGAAATTTTCATGACCGTTCGCAGCGAAATCGTCAGAAAGACGGATTTGACGCGCCTTAGCGGAAACATTATTTTGACCGGCGGCGGCGCGCAAATGGAAGGCGTCTTGGAATTGGCCATGGACGTTTTTGGCACAAAGGCTGTTCGGCTTGGAATCCCCGAAAACCTTGGGGGAATCGAGGAAGACTACCGAAAGCCCGAATGGGCCACCGCGATTGGCTTGGTCGTTTCGCAAAAGGACGCCAGGATGCAGGCCGCCAAAAATTCCAAGCATAAAAAACAGCAAGGGCCAAAAACAAATATTTGGCAAAAACTTAAAAAGGCATTTTTTTAATTTGTAGATATAATACAGTGGGAGGAATAAAAAAATGAGTTTGATGGAACATTCTGTTGTGGACAGTGAAGGAAAGGCCTTGTTGACGCCTAACCCGACAAAGATTAAGGTTGTCGGTTGCGGCGGCGGCGGATCAAATGCGGTCAACCGAATGATTGACGCGAAGATTCCCAACGTTGACTTCATTGTAGTCAACACGGACTTGCAGGCTCTTAACTATTCAAGGGCTGAAACAAAAGTCGCGATTGGACAGAAGGTCACCGGCGGATTGGGAGCCGGCGGAAATCCTGAGGTTGGCGAAGAGGCCGCCGAAGAGGACAAGGAAAACATCAAAAACATTTTGGCCGGCGCCAACATGGTTTTTGTTACGGCCGGAATGGGCGGCGGAACTGGAACCGGCTCCGCGCCTGTAGTCGCAAGAATCGCCCGCGAAATGGGCGCCTTGACTGTTGGCGTCGTGACGACTCCCTTTGACTTTGAAGGCGCCATCAGAATGAATTTCGCCAAAAGCGGAATTGAAAAGCTTCACAACGAAGTCGACTCATTGATTGTGATTCCTAACCAGCAGCTTCTTAAGATAATTGACAAAAAGGCGCCCGTAACCGAAGCCTTTAGAGTGGCCGATGACATTTTGCGCCACGGCGTTGAAGGCATCTCGCGCATCATCACAATGCCCGGCGTTGTCAACACCGACTTTGCCGACGTAACCGCCGCCATGAAGGGGCAGGGCGACGCCTTGCTTGGCGTTGGAATCGGAAAGGGCGAGAACCGCGCCGTTGACGCCGCCACAAGCGCTATCAACAATCCTTTGCTTGAAAACATGAACATCGACGGAGCCAAGAATATTTTGATCAACGTTTCTTCTTCCGGCAGCGTTTCGCTCTTTGAGACTGAGGAAATGGCCAACATCATTAGAGCCAGCGCCGATCCCAACAGCCGCGTTTTCTGGGGCAATGTTGAGGATCCGACAATGGCCGACGACGAGTTGAGCGTAACCGTAATCGCGACGGGCTTTAATCAGCCTTCAACTTCCTCCTCTGTAAAAGAGCTTGGAGCGGCTGAGTCAAAGAATGGCGGCAACGACAATCTTTTGGACATCAACGAGTTTGACAGCCTTATGAGCGGTTCCGTCAGCCATCACAAAAGCGAGTCTGTTTGCAAGGAATACGGCGTCTTTGAACCGGTGTCCGTGCAAAAAGACGGCGAGGAAACTGAAGAAGCCGGCAGCTTGGGAAAAGATTTGGCCGCCTCTTACAGTTCACGCCCAAGAGGAATGTCGATCGAGCCGCCCGCAGGCTTTAGCGCCAGCGACGATCTTTCACAGCCCGCGTGCTGGAGAAACAGGGGATTGAGCCGCGAAATCAACTTGCGCTAGAGCGATGAATGAAATAGGTTTTGACGAATGACTTCAGATGAAGCGCTGAAAAAATTCTACGCCAATTTGATTATGGTTGACGGCCGTTCAGAATTGACGGCTCAAACGTACAAAACGGCGGCAAAGGAATTTTTGGGCTATCTGGAGCGTCAAAATATAGATTTGCCGAAAGTGACCGTCAGGGATTTGCTTTACTATTTGTCAAGCAGAAAAACTGACGGCTGCTCCGAGCTTACGCTCGCCAAGGACATCAGCGCCTTGCGAGCCCTTGGAGCCTTTTTGGTTTTAGAGAATGTTTGGGAGCAAAACGAAGCGCTTGTCCTTGACAGGCCAAAGGCCCGCCGCAGCCTGCCGCGCGTGTTAAGCGTTGAGCAAGTCGATTCCTTGTTGGATTCGATTGACACTTCAAACGATTTAGGCCTTCGCGACCGCGCCTTGTTTGAGCTTATTTATTCTTGCGGCCTTAGAATAAGCGAAGCGGCCGGGCTTTTAATAGGAAACTTGCATTTGAAGGAAATGCTTCTTCTTGTTCGCGGAAAAGGCGACAAGGAAAGAATCGTTCCTTTTGGACAGGCTGCGAAAGGCTGGCTGGAAAAATATTTGACCCAAGTCCGGCCGCGCCTTGTCGGAAAGAGAATTGTTCCGACTGTGTTTGTAAACTACAAGGGCGAGCCGATTTCCCGCAAGGGAGTTTGGAAGCGATTTAAGGAGCTTGAGGCCTTGACTGGCATTGACTGCAAGGTTCACACTTTGCGCCATTCATTCGCCACGCATTTGCTTTCGGGCGGCGCGGATTTAAGAAGCGTGCAGGCGCTGTTAGGGCATTCAGACTTGGCCACGACGCAAATATACACGCATGTAAGCGACGACGAATTGAAGGACTATCATAAAGAGTATTTTCCGGGACATTCCGGCGATTGATATCGTTTTTTTTGGAGGTTATAATGAAAAAAATATTTTTGCCATTGGCGGCTCTTTGCTTGTTGGCTTTGTCCTCTTGCGCGAAATCAAACAAGACTATTATAAGAATGCAGCATATAGAGGAAGGCGTTTCAAGCCCGACGACAATAGAGGAGCTTAAGGACGCGATTTCAAAATACGAGGAACGCGTCGCTGACATTCAGCTTGCAAACAGCCAAATAGGAATTTGGCATAAAATTTTGGCCACGCGCTACTTGGATAAAAAAATGTACGGCGAGGCTTTGAAGAGCTTTCAGACGGCGCTGCAGTATTATCCGGACAACCAGAACCTTTACTACTACGTCGGCCTTTGCGCGGGCTATATGTCGCACGCGTCTATGGATTTTGACGCTGACGGACATTCGGAAAAACGCGACAATTATCTTAAGCTAAGCGAGGACGCTTATTTGCGCGCGATTGAAATCGAACCGCGTTACGCCCGCGCGCTTTACGGAATCTCTGTTCTTTACGTCTTTGAGCTTGGCGAGGACGAAAAGGCTATTCCTTACTTGGAAAAACTTTTGACGATAGAGACAAAGAACATTGACGCGATGTTTGTTTTGGCTCGCGCTTATTACATGAACTATGAATTTGACAAGGCCATAGAAATGTATGACAAAATTCTTTCCCTTACAAAGTCTCCTGAACGCAAGGCCGAGGCTGAGGCGAACCGCGAGGTAGTGAAGAACGCGGCCTATTCAAATTAAAAAATAAAAAAAAACGCGAAATTTTGCAAAATTTTCCATAAAAATTCGTATCTTATAGTAAGAGGAATTTTTATGGAAAACATCGCCCTTGCAATCGCGCTTTCGTCGATTGACTTTCTTAATTCATTTGAAAAAACGACTTTGCATGCAAAGCTAACGGCGCTCGAAAGCGCGGATCTTGTCAATCCGCTTGAATTCTTAAAAAGCTCAAGCTTTGGTCAAGTAGCCGCCTTGGCAGAGCGCGACAATAACAGGCCGCTAAGAGTCCGCCGCTGGGATTCGGACGAAAAGGTCAGGCTTGCCAAAAAATCCGCCTTGGAGGCAAAGGCGATGGGTATTTCCTTTCTCTTGCGCCTTGACCCCTTGTACCCTCCGCTTTTGGCGGAAATTTCAGACCCGCCGTTCGCGCTCTTTTACAGGGGAGACATATCCGCGCTGTCGGGAAAAACAGTCGCGGTTGTAGGAACTCGCCGCCTTTGCCCGGAAGCGAGAAGCGCCGCGCATGGCTTTTCTTACGACGCGGCCGCTTCCGGCTATTGCGTTGTAAGCGGCTTGGCTTTGGGCGCTGACGGCGCGGCGCATCAAGGCGCTTGCGACGCTTTTTTTGACAAAAGGGCCTCTTGCGTAAAAACGGCGGCGGTTGTTGCTGGCGGCGTTGACAATGTCTTTCCCGCTTGCCATAAAAAGCTTGCCGGCAAAATCATTCAAAGCGGAGGCGTTCTTTTAAGCGAGTGTCCGCCAGGCGTTCAGAGCGAAAAATGGCGCTTTGTAAGCCGAAACCGCATTATCGCCGGCTTGGCCCCAGCAACTGTGGTAATCCAGGCGCCTCCAGGAAGCGGCGCGCTTTTGACGGCGGACTTTGCCTTGGGCTACAACCGGGAGCTTTTTTTCCACCAAGCCTGCTTTTGCAAAAACGCGCTTGTCCTTTCAGGCATGGTTCACAAAAACCTGGAGGCGCAAGGCGGAGCGGCCGCCGCTCGAAAAATCGAGACCCGCCCGGAAGCGTATGTGGCCGACGGGGCGCGCGTCATATCCTCTTTTGAGGATTTTAAAAGGAATTTTGAAGGCGCGGAACTTTTCCCTTGACAAGTCGATAAAAGAGCGTTATCTTCTATAATAATATGGCACAAGCAAAGGAAAAAACAACAAAAAAGACTGAAAAAAAGGCCGCGTCAAAAAAAGCGGCGGCAAAAAACACGCTTGTAATCGTGGAGTCCCCCGCAAAGGCCCACACGATTGAAAAATACCTAGGCCCCGGCTATACAGTGAAGGCTTCTATGGGCCACTTGATTGACCTTCCAAAGTCAAGAATGGCGATTGACACCGAGCATAACTTTGAGCCGGAATACATCACCGTGCGCGGAAAAGCCAAGCTTTTAAAGGAGCTTCAAAAGGACGCCAAAAAGGCGACCTTAGTTTTGCTCGCTTCGGATAACGACCGCGAGGGAGAAGCCATCGCTTGGCACTTGAACAACGCTCTAAAAGAAAAAACCGACGCGCCTATACAAAGAATTGTTTTTAACGAAATCACGCCTGTCGCCATCAAGGAAGCCGTTCAGCATCCAGGCGGCATTTCCGAGCCGAAAGTCAACGCGCAAAAGGCCCGCCGCATTCTTGACCGCTTGGTGGGCTACAACCTTAGCCCGCTTTTGTGGGCGAAAGTCAAGAACGGATTGAGCGCGGGCCGCGTTCAGTCCGTCGCCTTGCGCTTGATTTGCGAGCGCGAAAAGGAAGTCGAAGACTTCATTCCGGAAGAGTATTGGAGCCTTGACGCGGACTTTGCAAAGGGAAAGTCATCGTTCACCGCGCAGCTTGTTTCCTACAAGGGAGAAAAGCCCGCGCTTAAAAGCGAGGCGCAAGTAAACGAAATCATCGAGCAAATAAAGAACGCCGAATGCAAGGTTAGCGCCATCAAGGCGACGGACAAGATTGTCCGCCCAAAGCCTCCGTTCACAACGTCAAAGTTGCAGCAGGCCGCCGCAAACCGCTTGGGCTTCACTTCAAGAAAGACAATGCAAATCGCCCAGCAGCTTTACGAAGGCGTAAACATCGGCTCAACCCGCGTGGGCCTTATCACTTACATGCGAACCGACAGCGTCCGAATTTCGCAAACCGCATTGACAGAGATCCGCGAATGGATCGGCAAAAACTATCCCAACGATCTTCCGCCCGAAGCGATTGAATACACCGTCGGAAAGGGAGCGCAGGACGCGCACGAAGGCATTAGGCCCACTTATGTTTCCTACACGCCCGAAAGCGTAAAGGAATATTTGACCCGCGACCAATTGCGCCTTTACACAATCATTTGGGAGCGCCTTGTTTCAAGCCAAATGAACAACGCCAAGACCCGCACGACCAGCGCCGAAATCACGGCCGGCGACGCGGTCTTTAGGGCCAGCGCCTCAAAGATTGTCGAGAAGGGCTTTTACCATGTAATCCACTTGCTTTCTTCAAAAGAGGACGCGACAGGCTCTCTTCCTTCGCTTAAAGAGGGAGAGGTTTTGGCCAGCGGAAAGTTCTATCCTGAGCAGCACTTTACGCAAGGCCCCGCGCGATACACAGACGCTTCTATCGTAAAGACTTTGGAAGAGCGCGGCATAGGCCGCCCGTCAACATACGCTCCAATCATCAGCGTTTTGCTTGACCGTTATTATGTCACGCGCGCCAACAAGCAATTGGTTCCGACTTTGCTTGGAAAGATGATCAGCAAAATTTTGGTCGAGTCCTTCCCCGAAATCATCGACGAAGAATTCACCGCGCAAGTCGAAAACGACCTTGACAAAGTTGAGCAGGACGACTTAGTTTGGACCGACATGATCGGCCAATTCTACGCGCCGTTTAAAACGCGCGTGGGCCAAGTGATGGAAAAGACCGAAAGCGTCAAAGGCTTTTTGGACGAACAGACCGACAAGGTTTGCGAGCTTTGCGGAAAGCCGATGGTAAAAAAGCTTGGCCGCTTTGGCTTTTTCTTGGCTTGCTCGGGCTTCCCGGCCTGCCACAACACAAAGTCTGTTCCGCTGGCCAAGTGTCCGGTTCCAGGCTGCGGCGGAGAAATCGTCGAGCGAAAGACAAAGGGCAGGGGAAAGGCCTTTTACGGCTGCACCAACTATCCCAAGTGCACCTTCATCAGCCACTTTAAGCCGATCGACTCCTACTGTCCCAAGTGCGGCTGGTTCCTTGTCGAAAAGTACGACAAAAAGAACGGCGCCTACAAGAGCTGCATTAATCCTGACTGCGACTACTTGCACTCGGCTGACGGCGACGAACAGGACAAATGACGGTAAAAGATTCTTGCGAAGAATTTTCGCTCTACCTTTCCACGGTTCGCGGAATGACGGAGAACACCGTCAAGGCTTACGGCGAGGACTATAAAAAGTTTTGTGAATTTGTCGGCGAGGACGCTCAAATCGACAAAGTCACTTTGCAAGACTTGCGCTTTTGCGTGGGCTCCTTGAGCGCGCAAAAATATTCTGTCGCGTCGATAAACCGCTTTATCGCAAGCGTCCGCGCGCTTTTTGCCTACAGCCAAAAATTCGGCCGGCTAAAAGTCAATCCCGCGCTTCAAATAAAAAGCTTAAAATCTCCCAAGCATTTGCCCAATTTTATGACAGGAACGGAAGTCGACGCGCTTTGCTCCGCTCCCGAAAAAAAAGATCTTTTATGGGCCAGCCGCGACAAGGCGATTTTTGAAATGCTTTATTCATCCGGCTGCCGCGTGGCGGAATTGGCCTCGCTAAAGTTGGGCGATTTTGCCGGCGGAGGAAAAAGCGCCGTCGTAAAGGGCAAGGGGAAAAAGGACAGAATCGTTTACTTTGAGGCCGACGCCTTGGCCGCGCTAAAAGATTATTTACCCGAGCGCAAGGCTCTTTTGGAGCGGCTGAAAGTTCCGGGCCAAAAGGCGCTTTTTGTAAACGAAAAAGGCGGCCCGCTTACTACGCGAGGAATTCGCTGGATAGTGGAGCGTTATTCGGGCCCGGAAGGAACCAACCGGCATGTTTCCCCGCACGCCTTTAGACACACCTTCGCCACGGCCATGCTTTCCGGCGGCGCCGACGTCCGCGTCGTCCAAGAAATGCTGGGCCATTCAAGCATTTCCACCACCCAGCGCTACACCCATGTGACCACCCAGCAGCTGATTGACATCTACAAGAGGGCGCATCCGCACGGCTAGCGGCAATATGAACACAATAACAAAAAATGCTCCCAGTTGCGGCGGCTCGCAAAAACAGCGGTACGCGACCGGGAGCCGCCGTTTTTTTTGTTTTTGCCGCTATGTTGCCGTTCCCCCGAAAATTCATTATATTATAACTATGAAGATAAGAAGCACTACTGTCATTGCCGTAAAAAGGAACGGAAGCGTCGCCATGGCGGGCGACGGCCAGGTTACGGCTGGAAACACAATCGCAAAAGGAAACGCCACAAAAGTCCGAAAGATTTACGACGGAAAAGTTTTGACGGGATTCGCCGGCTCGGTGGCCGACGCGTTCACGCTCTTGGATAAATTTGAAGCCAAGCTTAAGGAAGCTAACGGCGACCTTACGCGCGCCGCGGTGGAGCTTGCCAAAATGTGGCGCACCGAAAAAATGCTCCAAAAATTGGAGGCCCAGCTTTTGGTGGCCGACAAAAACAAAATCCTTTTAATCTCCGGCGACGGAAACGTGATCGAGCCTGAAAACGACGTCATGGCTATCGGAAGCGGCGGAAACTACGCCTTTTCGGCCGCGTTGGCCTACATGGAGTCTTCCGACTACAGCGCCAAGGAAATCGCGCGAAAGTCGCTCGGCATAGCCGGAAAAATCTGCATTTACACAAACGACCATGTCACCGTGGAGGAACTCTAATTGGAAGCGATTGACTTGACTCCCAAGCAAATTGTAGAGCGCTTGGACAACTACATAATCGGACAAAAAAACGCCAAGCGCAGCGTCGCCATCGCGTTGAGGAACAGAAGCCGCCGCCTTAAACTTTCGGAAGACATGCGCGACGAAGTGGCTCCCAAAAACATTTTGATGATAGGCCCAACCGGCGTCGGAAAGACCGAAATCGCCCGCCGCCTTGCAAAGCTTTGCGGCGCCCCCTTCATCAAAGTTGAGGCAACGAAGTATTCGGAAATCGGATACGTTGGCCGCGACGTCGAGTCGATGATTCGCGACTTGATGGCCGTCGGCTTTAAGATGGTCAAGTCCGAAATGGAAGACCAAATGCGCGGCCAGGCCAAGGAAAAAGTCGAGGAGCGCCTTTTGGACCTTCTTTTGCCCGGAAGCGGCGACAAGGCCGCGGCCCCAAACGGCGGCGGAATTCTTGGAAGCATTTTTGGCCGCAAGATCGTTCAGCAAAAAAACGAAAACGGCGAAGTCATTCTTTTGCCTGACCAAAGCCAGGACGCGCAAAACGACGCGCCCAAAAACGCCGCCGCCTCCCAAGACATGAAGGAGACGCGCGAAAAGTTCCGCCAAATGCTGCGCGAAGGAAAGCTTGAGTCGCGCGAGGTTGAGCTTACCGTGACGACAGGCCCCAAGGCCGCCAGCGGAATAGGCATTTTTAGCGGCGGAAACATGGACGACATCGAAAGCGCGATGCAAAGCATTCAGCAAATGATGGCCGGAAACAAAAAAAAGCAAAAGACCGTCACGGTTGCCGAAGCCAGAAACATTCTTACCGAAGAAATTTTGGACAACATGCTTGACGCGGACAAGTGCGCCGAAATCGCCAAGGAGCGCGTCGAGCAAAGCGGAATCGTGTTCATTGACGAAATTGACAAAATCGCCGTCCATGGAGAGACGCACGGCCAGTCGGTTTCGCGCGAGGGCGTTCAGCGCGACATTCTTCCGATTGTGGAAGGAAGCCACGTCAACACCCGCTACGGAGTCGTGGACACAAAGCACATTTTGTTCATCGCGGCCGGCGCCTTTAGCCTTTCAAAGCCCAGCGACTTGATTCCTGAATTGCAGGGCCGCTTTCCATTGCGCGTCGAATTGGATTCCCTTCACAAGGAAGACTTTAAGCGCATTTTGCTTGAGCCAAAGAACGCTCTTGTAAAGCAGTACAAGGCGCTTTTGGAAACCGAAGGCGTCAGCGTTGAATTTAGCGGCGAAGCGATTGACCGCATGACGACAATCGCCGAGGAAGTCAACGCCAAGGCCGAAAACATCGGAGCGCGCCGCCTTCACACGATTATGGAAAAAGTCTTGGAAGACATTTCCTTTGAGGCCGACGAGCATAAGGGCCAGACGATTACGATTGACGCGGCCTTTGTTGACGAAAAGCTTAAGGACATCTCTTCGAGCGAAGACTTGTCGCGCTACATTCTGTAGTTTCTGGCTCGGAAAATATGGCTGGCGCAAGGATTTTATTCGAGCTTTTTTGGTCTTTCTTTAAGATTGGAGCGGTGACTTTTGGCGGAGGCATTTCGATGCTTCCGATAATCGACCGCGAGCTTTGCCAAAAAAAAGGCTGGGTCAGCCAAGACGAGCTGATCGACTACTACGCGATAAGCCAAGCCACGCCGGGAATCATCGCCGTCAACGTCGCGACCTTTTGCGGCCACAAGCTAAAAGGCTCTTTGGGAGCGGCAGTCTCAACCCTGGCGGTTGTCATTCCGTCGATAATCATAATTTGCCTTTTGGCCTCCTGCATAAACACGGTGGAGAAAATCCCAGTCATTAAAAAAGCGCTGATGGGAATAAACATCGCGGTCGCGGCCAACTTGTCCTATTCGATAATAAAGCTTTCTGGAAAGACGGTCTCATCGCTGTTCACGTTTTTGCTTTTTGCCCTTGCCTTTGTCTTGGTTTACTTTTTTAAGGTCAACGTTGTCCTTGTGATTTTTTCGTCGGCCTTTTTGGGCGTCGCGATTCATTTGGCCGCGCGAAAGATGGGGAATGGCAAGGCCAAAAACGCCGCCGCCTCGACTGATTCTGGGCTTGCTAGCATTGCTTGCAACGCTGACAATGCCGGCATTGCTGACAATCCCGCGGGGGAGGGCAAGGAATGAGCGCTCCGACTTTGCTGGAACTTTTTTGCATTTTCTTTTACATAGGCCTTTTTACAATCGGCGGCGGCTTGGTGGCAATCACAAGCATGCAGCAAATCGTCGTCGGCCGCGGCTGGATAACAAGCGAAAAATTTTTCAACATGGTCGCGATTTCAGAAAGCACTCCAGGCCCGATTGGCGTAAACATGGCCACTTACATCGGCTACGAGTTCCACGGAACTTTTGGCGGAATCGTCGCGACGCTTGGAGAGATTCTTCCTTCCTACATTTGCATAATTCTAATCGCGAAATTTTTCGCGCGCTTTCAGGAAAAGCCTGTCGTAAAGGCGGCCTTTAAGACTTTGCGGCCCGCGACAAGCGGAATAGTTTTGGTGGCCTGCGCGCAAGTCTTTACGCTTGCGCTTTTAAACTTAAGCGCCTTTTCTTCGGCGGCCGCCTTTAGCCTTGAAGCGCTGTCGGGCCTTGTAAAATGGAAGAGCGCCGCCTTTTACGCCGCCGCATTGCTGGCCTTGTTCTTTACAAAGGTTCACCCGATCGCGATCGTCGTAGCGGGCGCGGTCTTTGGAATAGTGTTTTTGTAAGGAGTCTGTTCTTGCTTATGGAATGAAGTCGCGCTATAATTTGATAAAATATTTATACGGCGGAGGAAAGCATGTATTGTAGAAATTGCGGAAAAGAATTGCCGGACAACACAAACTTTTGTCCTGAATGCGGCGCGGCTCAAAGCGCGGATGGAACTGTTCGCGGAAAGGAAATGGCTGGAAAGATTTCTAGAAAGAGCCGAACAGTAGCAGCCTTGTTGGCTTTCTTTTTAGGCTATCTCGGAATACATAGATTTTATGTGGGAAAGGTTGGAACTGGCATCCTTCAAATTTTAGCCACTTGTTGTTTTGGACTTGGCGCTGTTTGGGCTTTGATTGACTTTGTTATTATATTATGCGGAAACTTCAAGGATTCGGACGGCTTTTATCTTGTGGATTGGGAAGCTAGATACTGAGCTTAAGTAAGAAAAAAAATGATATTTAAAGGTAATCCTCAAGCGGAAAAAGAATTTGCGCGCTTTAATTTTCAAAAATCAGGAAAGAGGTTGCTTGGCGTCTTTGCTTTTTTGACCGTTTTTATGTTGTTTATTGGATATTTTGTCCTAAAAAAGGATAGCTTGTTTCAATCAAAGACAATGGTTCTTATTTTTATCGGTTCAGAATTGTGTCTTGTTCCCTTTATGCTGATTATCCTATATTTTACGACAAAAAAACTAGCAAAGAATTTGGGCTCTTGGGAATTGCAAATTGAAGACAATTACGCCGTTCTCAAAAATCCATCGGCTCTTGTAAAAGTGTGTTTTGCGGATTTTATTAAATATAAAGAGGATTCGCAATCGATTACTTTTTATCTTAAAGGATTAAGAAGATTTTATATAAATTGGTTTTCATATTATGAGCCAGAAAAATTAAAGGAAACATTAAGAATAATTGCCGGAAGAATTGGAACGTACAAAAAAGAGGATCTTCCTCTCGAATTTCAAAAGACTAAGGTTGAGTTTAACTCAAAAAAAAGAAAGTCTTATCTAATTTTGGTGATTGTTGTGATAGTTCTTCAAGTTATTTCGCATTTATTTTTAAAATAATAGGATCCTACTGTAAAAAAAAGCCTTGTCGTAATGACAAGGCCTTTTCGATTTACAAAAATCTTAGAACGAACCGGCGACCGCTACGGCGCATGGCAAAAATCGAAGAACCGTTAAGAAAAATCGCGCGACAGCGCGATTTTTTAGGTTCATCGATAAAACGCCTCGGAGCGAGACTTGCGAGCGACGGCAACAGCTTGCTGTGGCTTGCGCAATAAAAAAAAGCCTTGTCGTAATGACAAGGCCTTTTCGATTTACAAAAATCTTAGAACGAACCGGCGACCGCGACGGCGCAAGCCACAGTGCAGCCTACCATCGGGTTGTTGCCCATTCCCATAAAGCCCATCATCTCAACGTGGGCGGGAACAGAAGAAGATCCGGCGAACTGGGCGTCGGAGTGCATTCTTCCGAGCGTGTCGGTAAAGCCGTAAGAGGCCGGGCCGGCAGCCATGTTGTCCGGGTGCAAGGTGCGTCCCGTTCCGCCGCCAGAAGCGACTGAGAAGTACTTCTTTCCGGCGAGCAAGCGCTCTTTCTTGTATGTTCCGGCAACCGGGTGCTGGAAGCGGGTCGGGTTTGTTGAGTTTCCTGTGATTGAAACGTCAACGTCCTCGTGCCACATGATGGCAACGCCCTCGCGAACGTCGTCGGCGCCGTAGCACTTGACGATCAAGCGGTCGGGGTTTGAGCCATAGGGAACTTCCTTAACGACCTTGAGGGCCTTGTCGGTTCCCTGTCCGTTAAAGTAGTCAAATTCAGTCTGAACGTAAGTAAAGCCGTTGATGCGGCTGATGATTTGCGCGGCGTCCTTTCCAAGTCCGTTGAGGATTACGCGAAGCTTGTTCTTTCTAACCTTGTTGGCGTTGGCGGCGATTTTAATCGCTCCTTCGGCGGCGGCGAAAGACTCGTGTCCGGCCAAGAAGGCAAAGCACTGGGTCTCTTCTGAGAGCAAGCGCGCGCCCAAGTTTCCGTGGCCAAGTCCAACCTTGCGGTCGTCGGCTACAGAGCCGGGCAAGCAGAAAGCCTGCAAGCCTTTTCCGATGTTGGCGGCGGCTGTGGAACCAGTCTTGTCGCCTGTCTTTTCGGCTTCCTTGATCGCGATGGCGCTTCCCAAAACGTAAGCCCATTTGGCGTCTTCAAAACAAATCTGCTGTGTTGACTGGCAGATCTCGTAGGGGTCAAAGCCGCGGGCCTTGCAAAGATCGCGGGCCTCGTTCAAGCCGACTTCGCCTTCCTTGAATCCGTATTCTTTAAGAGCCTTGTTCACCTGAGGAATTCGGCCTTCAAAATCTTCAAATAATGCCATAGTGTCCTTCCTCCTGATTACTCTTTGCGGGGGTCAATGAGCTTGACCATGCCCTGGTCGGCTGTCACGCGTCCGTAGTGAGTGCGCGCTCCTTCGATGGCTTCCTGCGCGGGCTTTCCGGCCTTGAGCGCGTCCATCAATTTTCCGAAGTTGATGCAGTTGTAGCCGATGATTTGGTTGTCCTTGTCAACGGCACAAGTCTCAACGTAGCCTTCGGTCATTTCCAAGTAGCGGGGGCCTGTCTTGCGTGTGGCGAACATAGTTCCGACCTGAGAGCGCAAGTTCTTTCCGAGGTCCTCCAAAGAGGCTCCGACCTTGAGTCCGTCCTTAGAGTAGGCTGACTGTGTGCGGCCGTAAACGATTTGCATGAAAAGCTCGCGCATGGCCGTGTTGATCGCGTCGCAAACAAGGTCAGTGTTCAAGGCTTCAAGCAAAGTCTTTCCGATCAAGATTTCTGAGGCCATGGCGGCTGAGTGCGTCATTCCTGAGCAGCCGATTGTCTCTACCAAAGCTTCCTCGATGATTCCGTTCTTTACGTTCAAAGAAAGCTTGCAGGCGCCTTGCTGGGGGGCGCACCAACCGATTCCGTGAGTGAATCCGGAAACGTCTTCAATTTTCTTTACCTTGACCCATTCGCCCTCTTCGGGAATCGGGGCCGGTCCATGATACGCGCCCTTAGCCAAGGGACACATATGTTCCACTTCCGCAGTGTAAGTCATGAAGTTCTCCTTAATGTGTTTGTGTAAGTTGAACAATATGATAGCGCAAACGGCGGGAAGTTTCAATAAATGCGGTTGACAAAAGCGTTTTATTGTTCTAAACTAATCAAAATTAGTTATTGCTAATAAAATTAAAGCGTTTATGGAGGCTTACATGCTGAACTGTGTCGCAATCGACAAAATCATCGGCCGCGAGATAATCGACTCGCGCGGAAATCCAACCGTCGAGGTTGACGTAATCCTGGAAAACGGCGTTCTTGGCCGCGCCGCCGTTCCCAGCGGAGCGAGCACCGGAGAGAACGAAGCGCTTGAATTGCGCGACGGCGACAAGGCGCGCTACGGCGGAAAGGGCGTCCTAAAGGCCGTGGAAAACGTAAACAAGGTCATCGCCCCTGCGCTCAAAGGCTTCAACGTTTTTGAGCAGCGCGCGCTGGACATGAAAATGCTCGCTCTTGACGGAACTCCTACAAAGTCAAAGCTTGGAGCCAACGCTATTCTCGGCGTTTCCCTTGCGGCGGCGCAGGCGGCGGCCAAGGCCTTAAACGTTCCGCTCTACCGCTACATCGGCGGGGCCAACGCTCACGTCCTTCCGGTTCCGATGATGAACATAATTAACGGAGGCGCGCATTCCGACGCTCCGATCGCCTTCCAGGAATTCATGATTAGGCCGGTCGGAGCCAAGTCCGAGCGCGAGGCAATCAGGATGGGAGCGGAAGTTTTCCACGCGCTGGCCAAATTGCTTAAAAAGCGCGGCCTTTCAACCGCTGTCGGCGACGAGGGCGGTTTTGCCCCCAAGTTTGACGGAATCAACGACGCGCTGGACAGCATCGTGCAGGCCATAAAGGACGCGGGCTACAAGCCGGGCGACGACGTAAAGATCGCGATGGACTGCGCGGCCTCGGAATTCTCCGTGGAAAAGGACGGAAAATTCTATTACAACTACAAGCAGCTTTCAAATGGAACGCCAAAAGACCCCAATGGAAAGGAGCTTTCGGACGACGAGCAAATCGCCTACCTTGAGGAGCTTATCACAAAATATCCGATTGACTCGATTGAGGACGGCCTTGACGAAAACGACTGGGAGGGTTGGAAAAAGCTTACCGCCAAAATCGGAAGCCGCTGCCAGCTTGTCGGCGACGACCTTTTTGTGACCAACGTAAAATTCCTAGAAAAGGGAATCAAGGAAGGCGCGGGTAATTCAATCCTCATCAAGGTGAACCAAATCGGATCCCTTACCGAAACTTTGGAGGCGATCGAAATGGCGCACCGCCACGGCTACACGACCGTGACAAGCCACCGTTCCGGCGAAACCGAGGACACGACAATCGCAGACATCGCCGTGGCCACAAACAGCGGCCAAATCAAGACCGGCAGCATGAGCCGCACCGACCGCATGGCCAAGTACAACCAGCTTATCCGCATCGAGGAAGAGTTGGGCGGCGCGGCTGTCTACGGCTACAAGAAGTTAAGGTAAACAAAACGGGCGGCCTTGGCGCCGTCCAATCCAGCAGGCGGCCTTTGCGCCGCCTTTTTTTAGCTTTTGGAAAATTTTTTTGGAAGCGTTCCGTATTTTTTTAGGAAGGCTTTTGAAAAGTGGCTCATGTTCGTGTAGCCCGACTTTAGCGCGGCTTCCGAAATCGCCGTTCCGTCTTCCTTTAAGAGGCGGGCGGCGCATTCCAAGCGCTTGTCCTGGACGTAAGAGTGCAGCGACGTTGCGTACATCGCGCGAAAAACCCTGTTCAGCTTGCTTACGCTCATTCCCAATTCTTGCGCGACTGTCGGAGCGTCGTATTCCAAGGCCGGGGAGCGCTGGATTTTTTCGCGCAGGGCTTCCACCCGCTCCGCGTCCTCTTTTCTGGGCAAAGGAAGGCGCTTTATTTCGTCAGTCTTTTTGTAGGCGATTCCGTAAAGGACAAGCGCGGTAAGCTCTATCATTTTTCCTTCGACATAAACGCCTTCGTATTCCTTAAAGCGCTCCGAGGTGTCTATCTCGGAAAGGACGCGGAGCATTTCGGGCGTGATTGCGGTTTTTACGACGCTCGTCAAAAAGCGCTCTTCCATCCGCGCGATTTGAGGCTTTTCAAAATAGCGCGAAAGCAGGGACCTAAAAAAGGCCGTGGGCATTTGCATGCTCTTGAATTTAAAGTTGACTCCGGCTTGGTATTTCATCGCGGTGGAATAGTCGTTGTTCCTAAAGACGCAGACTTCGCCGCGCGCCATTTGGATTTTCTTTCCTTCAAGGCCAAAGGCCGCCTTTTTTGTCTTGTCCTTGACAAACCAGTCTATGTCTTGGTTTAGGTTGAACATGATTTGGACTTCGTCGTGGCCGGCGTTGTCGATTTCCTCCGCCGCCGTGTTTTGGGCGAATTGAATGTTCCAGCTGCGGTAAATTATGTTTTCGCGCTCCTTTACGTTGTCCACATTCAGCTTGGCGAATGAAGTCGCGACCGGGCCGATTCCGTCCAAGCGCAAATCGATGGGCTTGCCTTCAAGGAGTATTTTTTTGTTCACGTTCACAGGCAAGTCCATCATAGCGCGTCCCCGCGTTTTTTTCAAGAAGCCTTTTTTCCGAGCGGCTTGAGAAGATAAATCAGCGCGGGGGTCAGCGTGTAGTCGGCGACCAGCGCGGAGCCCAGGCCCACGATGGAAAGAAGGCCGATTCTGAACATCGCGGTAATCGGGCTAAAGCAGTACATAAGGAACATCGCGCACAAGATGAATGTGGTCGTTCCCATCGTCTTTCCTATTTCCCTAAAGCTTTCCGTTATCGCCTCTTGGTAGCTCTTTCCAAGCTCAAGCTTTGCCTTGATGTGGTTGGAAAAGTGTATCGTGTCGTCAACGGCGATTCCAAGAATCATCGGCATAATCATCATCGTCACCTCGTCAAGCGGCATGTGGCTGTAGCCCATCACGGCCCCGATAAGCAAGACCGGCGCGATGTTTGGAATCATCGCGATGAGGCCGGTGCGGACGCTGGCAAAGACTAGTATCAAAAGCAGCGCTATCATAACGAATGACGAGCCGAATGACTTTAGCTCGCTTATTACAATCGCCGAATTCATCGCGGCGTTTTCTGCGACCGTTCCGACTACAGAAACGCGCGCTGTCGGAAAGTATTTTCTAGCCGCTTCTTCCGCGTCCTTTATGTCGTCCACGATGATGTTTGCGTTGTAGTCCGATATTTCCACGTGAACGTGAGCCGCGTCGTAGCTTTCGGTCAAGTCGTCAAAAAGGGCCGCGCTGTCCGAAATTTCGTAGAAGAACAAAAGCTGGGTCAGCATGTCGCGCTCGGAAGGAATTGTGTAATAAGAAATGTCGTCGTCGTTAAGGACGCGGTTCATTTCCTTTACCATTCTTGTAATGCTTCGGACGCGCGGCTTTCCGTTTGAAATTTTTGTCATGCGGAGCTTTCCCAAGTCCTTTTCAAGATTGTCGAGCGCGAACATGTTGGCGGGGTCTTTAAATGCGTCCGCCTCGTCAAATTCAATCATGACGTCGTAGCTGTAAAGGTTTCCCAATTTTGTCTTAAGGACTTCTTCGATTCTATGGACAAAGGGAACCTTGCTTCCCATAAACTTCAAGTAGTCCATGTTGACTTCCATCTTAAAAACGCCCGGAACGCAAAGCGCGATCAAAAGCGCCGAAAGCAGCGCGACAAGCTTTGAGCGGCGGACGATTCTTTTTCCAAAGCGCTCAAAGGCAAGGTCGGCCCTTGTCGCGCCTTTTTCCTGCGCCCTGGCCGGCGGCCTGTCCTTTCCAAAGCTCATGAAAATCGGAATCAGCGTGACGACGTAAACGTAAACCATCAAGACGACGCTGGCCGCCACCGCTCCAAGCCAAAGCATGGGCCTGATGTTGGCGAACATGAACGAAAGCAGCGAGACCGCCGTCGTTATGACCGTGAACAAAATCGGCCAGCCGGATTCCTCCACCGCCTGCATGACGGATTCCTTTCTTTTTCCGGTCTGCCTAAAATGCATTTTAAATGCGTTGATGTAGTGCAAGGCGTAGCCGATTGAAAGCGCCATTCCCAAAAGGACTGGGAGCGACATCAAGTCCGAGTCGGCAGGAATTCCTAAAAGGCCTGTAAAGCCAAGGACGGTTCCGATTCCGAACATCGTGGCCACAAAAGGAACGACGACGCCAAAAAAGGAGCGGACAAAAATTATGAGGCATACAAGCATCGTCAAAAAGCCCAATCCTATTCTAATCGAAAAGTCGCGCGTGACTGTGTCCATTTTTTCGGCGGTCGTGTATGCGCTTCCAATCGGCATCAAAGACCAAGAGGCGCTTTTAAACTCATCGCTCATTATGACTTTTTCGGCGGCGTGGCCTACCTTGACCACGTCAACGCTTTCGTTCTCAAAGGGGTAGAGCTTTAGCGTTATCCAAGTTTCCTTTGAGTCGTCAGAAACCAAGTTGTTCACGATTGACTCTCGGCTTAGGATGAAGGCTTTTTTTTGGGCCAGTTCCGCCGGATCTGAAGGAATGCCGTCCTCAAAGGGGCTCTTGACTTCAAGGCCGCCCTCGACTCCGATTGGAATTGAAACCGTCGTAAGCGACGTGACTTTTTCGGCGAAGGGAACTTCGCTTTCCAGCCTGTCGCCAAGCCGGTCAATCATCTTCAATACGTCCGGCGAAAAAACGTCGTCGGCTTGGACCAAGACCAAAACGTATTGGTCGTTTCCAAAGATGTCCTTAAAATGGTCGGAGTTCACTTGAATCTCGCTTCCATTGACAATCCAGTCGTTGTTGTTGCTTTCGGAACGGAACTTTCTCATTCCCGAAAGGCAGACAAGCGTCCATGCCAAAAGCGCGAGCAGGCAAAGCCAACGATGCTTTATTTGCGCTTGGCCGACTTTGCGGAAAAAGGCGTTGATTTTTGAAACTTTCATAATTCCCCCGTAAAAAGAAAATTGTTAGCATTTGCTAACTACAGGGGATTTTACAAACAAAAATAGCCGGCTTCTACCAAAAGCCGACTATTTTTTAGCGCTTTTCGCTCAAAATTTTACCAGTTGTCGGCGCTTACTTCAAAGTAGCTTTGCGGGTGGGCGCAAACGGGGCAGGCGGCGGGAGCCTTTGTTCCCACGACGATGTGGCCGCAGTTTCGGCATTCCCAAACCTTGACTTCGCTCTTTTCAAAGACTTGCGCGGTCTCGACGTTCTTCAAAAGGGCGCGGTAGCGTTCCTCGTGGCGCTTTTCGATCGCGGCCACCATGCGGAACTTGGCGGCCAAAGCCTTGAAGCCTTCTTCCTCGGCGGTTTTGGCAAAGCCTTCGTACATGTCGGTCCACTCAAAGTTTTCGCCGTCGGCCGCCGCTCCCAAGTTTTGGGCCGTCGTTCCCAACTCGCCAAGCTCCTTGAACCACATTTTGGCGTGCTCCTTTTCGTTGTCCGCCGTGGCCAAGAAAATGGCCGAGATTTGCTCGAATCCTTCTTTTTTTGCGACGCTGGCAAAGTATGTGTACTTGTTTCTAGCCTGAGACTCGCCCGCGAATGCGGCCTGCAAATTCTTTTCCGTCTGCGTTCCCGCGTACTGATTAGCCATAGTTTCCTCCATAATAAAACTGAATGATTGTAAGTCGCTTTCTATTCTATCACGTTTTTCGCGTTTTTGCTAGAGGAAATTTATTCAAACGACCGCCGCCTTGGCTATAGATTAAAAATTCGATTTATACTATAATATGAAATCAATTTTTCACAAAATGGAGAATCTTATGAAAAAAATTCTTTTGTTTTTGACAGCGGGCCTTTTGGCTTTGACAGCGGCTTGGTCATACAATCCGCCGGTTCAGGGCGAAAACCTTTTTTACTTTAGCCATCCAGAGCTCATCACAAGCGGAAACTCAGTCGCCGGCGGCGGAATCGAATCCGTCATTCCCGCCAGCGGAACAATCAATCCTGCGCTTGTCGGCTTGGAAGAGCGCGTAAGCCTTGACTTGGGCTACACGGCCATGTTCAACGGCCTTAGCAAGGACAAGGGCAACAAAAAGTACGCGCAGGCTTTTGGAACGGGAATTTTGATTCCGACAGACTGGGCCAACTTTGGAGCGGAAATCCAGGGCGTCTTCAGCGAGTTCTGGAACATGCCGCTTGGAAACAGCATTCACTTCAAGACTTTCGCCGCCAAGCAATTTATGGAAAAACTCTACATCGGCGTGGGCCTTGGCTTTGGCTATGAGACAAAATTCCACAAGGACTGGATGCTCACCGTCGACGCCGGCGCAATCTACGACTTTGGCGACTTGGGCTTCTTAAAGAACTTCCGCGTAGCGGCCAGCGCCAACAATCTTGGAAAGACCTTGGCCTCCGACCGCAACTGGCAGGGCTACCCCTCAATGTTCACTTTTAGGGGAGGCGCCGCCGCCGAATTGGTTCAAGCCAAAAACTTTGTTTTGGGCCTTTCTGTCGATGTAACCACTCCGCTCTTTATGAATTTAATAGTTGACTCTGGAATTCAAATGCGAATTTGCGACTTTGTCCAGATCAATTCCTCTTGGGAATGGAACGCGGAGGAAGCCTGGGACGGCCACAATTCTTGGATTCCGACCCTTGGCGTCGTGTTCAGGTTCAACATTGGAATGGGAAAGAGCGATTTCGTAAAGAAGCATGATTGGTCAAAGAGCGAGCTTTGTCCTTCCGCCGCCTGGAAAAACGTTGACAAGGACATCAACATGATTGGCGTCGGCGCCGTTTTGCGCTTGGGCCAAAAAGACAGGTCCGGCCCGGACATTGAGCTTGAATAGACTGGCATCCCCGCGGCTTTAGCGGGGACAAGGCATTTTACTAAATGGGAGTGTTTGCGATGAAAAAAAATGGCGTTGCGTCTTTATTCTTGATTGGCTCTCTTGCCGCGGCCCTTTTTGCGGCCGATGCGGCTGTCCAGCCAAAGTACATTTCTCCGAACAATGACGGAGTGCAGGACACGCTGGAAGTTAAATTCAGCGTCAAGGACAAGAGCAAGATTATGGGCTGGTCTTTGATAATCGAGGATTCCAACGGAAAGGTTGTGCGAACGATTGGAAACAAGGTCGCGCTTCCGACTTCGTTCAACGCCAAGAAATTCATCAAGCAAATCGCTTCCAAAAAGCAATCGGTGGAAGTTCCGCCGGTAGTCGTTTGGAACGGCGCCTTCGACAACGGAGAAACCGCTCCTGACGGCGAGTATTTTTATTACATCACCGCGACCGACGAGCGCAAGAACCAAAACTCCACAAAAAAGCTTCCAGTCATCGTAAAGAACACGCCGCCTGAAATAAAGCTTTCCGCCTTGCCGGAAGGGCAAAGGATTTTCGGCGAGGGCGACAAGCCGGAATTCGCCATCGGGCAGGAAGGCACCAAGGAAGACAAATGGGTGGCCAAGATTGAGGCCGCCGACGGAAAAGTTGTCCGAAACTATGTTTGGACAAACTGCCAGCCCTCCGCCTTTACATGGCCCGGAACCGACGACAAGGGAGTCATAGTTCCAGACGGAGTTTACAAGTACACAATCAGCGCCACCGACCGCGCCGGAAACTCTGCGTCCGCTGAAATCCCGAACATAATTTTCTCGGCCGAAAAGCCCGAGACAAACATAATGATTTCAGGCTCCAAGTATTTTTCAATTCCATCAAAGAGCAAGATTTCGTCAGTCAAGCTTGACGTCGTGATTCCCGAGCCTAGAAGGGGCAGCGGAAACGCCATCGTCGACTGGAGCGTTGACATCTTGAACTCAAACGGAACTGTCGTAAGGCGCTGGGCCGGACAGCGCGGAGACATTCCTCCAAAGGAGATTGTTTTTGACGGAAAGAATTCCGACGGAGCGCAAATCCCCGACGGCGAGTATTACGCCCGCGTCAACGCCGAATATTTGAACGGCTACAAGACGCCCGCCGTAAACTCTCCGGTCTTTACCTTTGACACTGTTTCGCCCGCGGCCGAATTGCTTTCATATGACGAGATTTTCAGCCCTGACGGCGACGGAAACAAGGACGCCTTTACGCTCAAGCAAAGCGCCGGCAAAAAAAGCGGCGCTCCCATCCGCAATTGGACCGGAAAAATCGTCAACGCGCAAAGCGGAAAGGCTGTCCGCGAATGGAAATTCGGAAGCGAGCTTCCGCAAAGCGTTTCATGGAACGGCTTGGACGAAAGCGGAAACCTTTGCTCCGACGGCGGCTACATTTACGAGCTCTCGGCCAGCGACGCGGCCGGAAACTCCTTTGAGACAAAGACCGCCAAAGCCTTTACCCTTGACACTTCAAAGACGGAAGTGTCCTTGGCCGCGAGCGACCAGGCCTTCAATCCCAACGGAAAGCGAAAGACGGTAACCTTTGCCAGCGCGCTTAAATCCAGCGCTGTCAAAAGCTACAATTTTGAAATAAGGAACGCAAGCGGAACCGTAGTCTTTGCCTTGCAGGGAAGCGGAAACGTTCCCGGAAAAATTTCATGGAACGGAAAGACGGCTTCGGGCGCGCTTTGCGAGGACGGAGTTTACAAGGCTTCCATCACAATTGAGTCGGTCAACGGCTCTTCCGCCCGCGCCGACGCGACGCCGGTTCAAATAGACACAAAGATTCCGAGCGTTGAGATTGCTTTGTCCGACACAACGTTCAGCCCTGACGGAGACAGCCGAAAGGATTCCTTGAAGGCCGTCGCGTCAAACTCGACTGACGAGGAATTGTGGACTGCGCAAATCGCCGACGCCAAGGGTGAGGCGGTAAAGTCATTTGAGTGGCGTGGAAAGGTTCCCGCGAAATTTGAATGGGACGCCCGCGACGACAACGGAAACAAGGTTTCCGACGGAACATACGCGCTGACGGTGAGCGCCGTTGACAAGGCAGGAAACGAGTTCAGCAAGAAATTTGACAAGATTGTCGTTGACACGCGGCCGACAAGCGCCTATGTCACTACAGCCTTGCCCGGAATCAGCCCTGTCTCAAAGACTGGCTTGACCAAGCAGACTTTTGGCGTCCGCCTCTCGCTCAACGAGGGAATGGAAAAATGGTCGTTTGAAATCGTTGACTCAAAGGACAAGGCCGTTTACGCCTACGATTCTTCGGCCAAGACCGTTCCGCAAAGCTTTGTTTGGGACGGAAAGGACAAGGAGCAAAAGGCCCTTGAGGGAACTTTCGCTGGCCGCTTGAAGATTGAATACGCAAAGGGAAACCTTGTCGACGTAAAGACAAGCGCCTTCATTTGCTCGGTAACGCCGCCCGCCCTTACGGTTAGCGTCGCTCCTGAGTTCTTTAGCCCCGACAACGACGGCACGGACGACGATTGCTTTATCTCGCTAAGGGGAAGCGCGGCCAACGGAGCCAAACTTGTAAGCTGGTCGTTTGACATAAACAATCCTGTTGAAACCGGAAAGGCGGGCGCCTTCTGGAAGACTAGCGGAACTGACAAAATCACTCCGCAAATCGTTTGGGACGGCCTTAGCAACACCAGCATAGAAAAGAACGGCAAGGCCGAGCGCGTCCAGTCGGCGATGGACTACCCGTATGTCTTTACAGTCACGGACAGCCTTGGCCTTACAAGCGTGAAGACCGGCGTGATTCCTGTCGACATTTTGGTGGTTCCGGACGGAGACGTCCTTAAGATGGCCGTTCCGTCAATCATATTCAGAAGCAACCACGCCGACTTCAAGACCGCCGACGAGGCCGCCGGAAGCCAGGTTACAAAGGCGCAGGCCGCCAACAATGTCCGCGTCCTTAAGCGCGTCGCCGAGATTTTAAAGAAGTTCCCGGACTACACGGTTACGGTTGTGGGCCACGCCAACAAGACCGGCGCGGCAGGCGAGGACGAAACCTTGCTGAACCTTTCAAACTCGCGCGCCGCCTTTGTAAAGGACCGCTTGGTGGAGTACGGCATCAAGGCCGACCGCCTTTCTTCCGAAGGAAAGGGCGGAAACCAGCCCGTGGCCGAGTTCAGCGACACGGCCAATTGGTGGAAGAACCGCCGCGTAGAATTTATCCTGCACAAGTAGGAACGGTATGTCGCTACGCTAATTTTGCTATAGGAAGCGATTCAACTGCGCTCTCGCGAGCGCGGGCAATCAAGGCGCGCTTGCGCTTAAAGCCTGGCTCGTTCCTTTTGCGGCGCGAACAAGATTGTCGCGCCGCAATAATTAAATGCCCGCGAAAGCGGGCTTTTTTTTAGCGCAACATGTCTTTTGAAATTTTGTAAACGCTGCCGCAGTTTTTGCAGCTGACTTCTATCGGGTCCGGGTCGTTTGCAAGGATGTCGTCAAGCTCTGCCTTGCCTATATGCTTGATTGAGTCGGCGAAGGCTTCGGTGGAGCAGGGGCAGTCAAAGACCACGTCGCGCTCCAAGACGATTTTCGGGTCAAACTCGCGGAAAAGGCCCTTTATAAGCGGCTCTCGGGCTTGGCCTTCGCTGAACCATTGGCCAAGGGAAGGGCAGGCGCCAAAAGCGCGCTCGGCGTTTTGAATCAGCGCGTCTCGTTTTGCTGCGGCTTCAACCTTGTTGTCTTCTTTTGTTCCGCCTGCCGCCGGGAGCGCTTGCATAAAAAGGCCTCCCGCTCCAATCACGCGGCCCTGCTTGTCAAACTGGATTCCTGTGCTAAAAGCCGTGTTTGTTTGCTCGGACTTTGCGAAATACCAGGCCAAGTCCTTGGCAATGTTTCTGAACTTGATTTCGGTCGTGCCGGTTTGCGGGGCCTTGCCGCCCTCGATGTCGCGGGTGACCGAAACGATTCCGCCGCCAAAGAAGTCGGTCAAGTCCCAAGATGTTATCTCATGCTCGATCGGTATCTTGTCCTGGAAAATGTAGCCGCGCACATAGCCGCTAGAGTCCGCCTCGACCGAAAAGCCGGCCGCCGGACCGTCCGTGTCGTATCTAAAGGTCAAGTGCTCGCGGCCTTTCATCGTCTGGATCATCAGCGCCGCGCAAAGCTCCGCCTGGCCTAAAATCAGGGTTTCCAAAATTCCCAAATTGTGTTGGGCTCGCATTTGGTTCACCATGCGCGTTCCGTTGTAAATGGCGCCGCGGAACATTCCGTCTCCGGCGACAAAAACCGTCATTCCGTCCTTTTCGACGCCTTCTAGTTTTGTCAAAAGCTCTTTGTCTGTGATTGGTTGCTTTATCATTCTTGATTCATCCTTGTTTCAGTTTCTATTCTTGCCGCGGCCATTTCCTTGTCGCTTGGAATCCATTCGTATTTTTCCTTAAGTTTGCGGGCGGCTGCCAAAGCGTCGCCGCCGCATTCTTCAAGCGCGGCCTCGCGGTCGTCCAAAAATTCCTTTAGGGAATAAAGCTTTTCTTGGCTTTCAAGCTTTAGGCCCGTGACAAGCCAGCGTTTTTTTAGAAAAGTCAGCGTGGCCGTTCCCCAGAATTTTTCGGCGCTTATGTCGCTGCCATATCCCTCGTTGTGAACCCTAAAGTAGCGGACAAAAAGAGTTTTTGCCTTTCCTTCGTCAATTTTTAGAGGAAGGGGATTTTGGCGCAGAATAGGGGCGCTCTTTCTCTTGTCCGCTTCTTCCAGGCATGAAGGCTCGTCTCCGAGAGCGAAGTTCGTTATGCCGTAAATCCACTTGTCCGCAAGGTCCTTCCTGTATACAAAAAGTTCGGGCGCGGCCGTTTCTTGCGTTTGGCTAAAGGCGTCTCGCATTTTGCTTGCGACGCGGACGTTCGCCGTCGTCTCAATCATGGCGCCGGTTTCTTTTCCCTTGCTGGACTCTTGCATCAAAATCGTGTTCATCGAATGAAAGCCGCTAAAGAAGGCTTCCGCCGTCTCGCGCGCGGTTAGGGAAATCGTAGTTGGCCTAAGAAGCTTGTCCCTGCGGACTGAATGTCCAAAAAAGAGGCTTGCGGCGATAAGGAAGACGCCAAAAACGAATAGGGCGCGGTTTCGCCGCAATGTACGGCTGGCCTTGGCGCGGACGGATTTTTTTTGCAAAAGCTTTTTGGCCGCTTCCTCAAATTCTTTTTGGCCCACCGCGCTTTTTCGCTCCACGGCCGCGACGCTTCCGTCAGGCGCCAAGCCTAATTCCGCCGCCAATTCATTTAGCGCGAAGTCCTTGTCCAGCCATTCGATTTTTGGGGAAGCGCTGTTCGCGCCGGAATCGCGCCGGCCGCCCGCTCCGTTTTTGGCGCTAAGGCCCGACTCCTGAAGCTTTTGCTCAAAGGCCGCGCTTCCGTATTCAAGCGCGTATGAAAGCTGCTCGCTTAGCCTTTCGTTGGCTCCGTTCAACTTGTCCTTAAGGGCAAGGTAGCGCGCGTCCAAAATGTCGGCCTGCCGTTCCTCAAGGTCCAGCGCTGGAAAGGGAAGCTCGCCTGCAAGCGCTTGGTAGGCCAAGGCGGCGCGTATGTAGGCCACGGCGCGCGCTCCGCTTAAATTTTTGTCCTGCCAAACGGCCTGCAATTTCGTGTAGTCGTCTTGGGCGGCGTTGTGGGCGGCGAATTCAAAAATGCCTTGCGGCAAAAACAAAAGGGCCGCTCCGTTTTTTGTTTCTTTGTAAAGAACGCCGCCCGCTCCGTTTGCCGGAAGCGCGATTCCTTCCTTTATCGCTTGGGCCGCGCAGGCCGAGTAGGCGAATGTCGCGCGCGCCTTTTGTGCCTTGTCGCCCCCTTGTATTATGGCCAAAAGAGTCCGGCCGCCAAAGCCCTTTCCTGTGAACAAAACCTGGCCGCTTTCTTTTTCCGCCTCGGTTCCGTCAAGGCGGAAGGGCTTGAACAAAAAGCGCGCGTCCGGCGCGAAGGCCCCGGCGGCGCATTCGGCCAAAGCGCCTTCCTCGTTAAGGTTAATCGCCGACTGGATTTTTCCAAAGGCGGCTTCGCTCAAAAGCGAGTTTAGTATTGTCTGCTTTTCGGTGGACGCGGCTATGTTCATGCCTACAGAATAATGAAAAATTGCTGGAAGTTCAAGGCGGCTTTTTCCGCAAGGAAGGCCGCCTTTTTTATTTGCCAAGGCGCTAAAAGCGCGCTATAATAGTTGCATGAGCCAAAAAAAGTCTTCCAACAGTTTCGCGGCAAACCTTGCCTCAAAAGTGATTCTTCGCGTTGTCACAATCGTGTTGATTGCCGCGGCGGTCTTCGCCTTGGCGGCCTTTTGCCTTTCAAAAATGCAGGCCGCGCGCGTCCAAAACAAAAGGACTGCGGTGGAGCGCGAGCTTTCCGAGTGCGCCGAGCTTGTCTTGTACAAAATGCGCTACAGCGACATCCTGACGATAAAAAAGAAGGGCGCCATTTCCAAGGCCTTTAGCATTGTCCGCTATTCGGGCGTTTTGCGCGCGGGCATAGAAAACATCCGCGACGCCGAGGTAATCGTGTCTCAGGACGCGAAAAGCGTCGTCGTTAAAATTCCGCCGACGGTTCTTTTGGGGAACGACATCCAGTCTCAGGAAGTCTTTGACGAGCAGCAGCGGCTTTTTACCCGCATCGGAACGCAGGAAATATTCGAGCAAATAGAAATAGCCAAGCGCGAGGCCGCAGACGAAATCCTTGCCGACGGCCTTTTGGACGACGCAGACCAGCGCGCAAAGCAAGTCGTCTCCGCCCTGCTAAAGCCCCTAGGCTTTACGACCGTCACCGTCGAAATAAAGTAGGAACGATATGTCGCTACGTTAATTTTGCATTAGGAAGAAATTTTAGTAAACCGACAAAAAAAGCGGGCGCGAGAAGGAGCGGGGCGGCTGGCGGCGACACTCTGTTTGCGCCGCCGCGCAAGCGGCGAAGTAAAATAGTTTCAAGCGCAAACAGCGTGTAGCGACGATATCGAGCGGCGCCGATTGGACGCAACCGCGACTGGGAGCGCGCGCGTTTTTTTCCGCCTTTTTACCTGTGTTTTTTTTGTTATTTTTTTCTATAAATTTCTTAAAAAAATTCTTGCATTATTTAAACAAGTATGCTATAATTGTATAATAATATTATTGTAATTCGTTCACGGGAGGGGCATGATGAACGAATGGCTCAAAAAACTTGGCGATAGCGCGAAAGCGGCTTGGGCCAAGTGGTCAAAAATTCAAAAAGGGATTATCATAGGCATTGCCATCGCGATTATTGTCGCTGTGGCCGCCATGTTCCGCGTATCTTCAACTCCAACGACAGTCAGGCTTTTTAACGCTCCTGTTACAGGCGACATGCAGTCGCAGATTTTGACGCGCTTGGACCAAGAAAACGTTGAGGCCACTGTCAACGACGCGGGCTACATTTCCGTTCCAGACGAAAAAACCGCGATTAAAATGCGCGAAATCCTTATCTCCGAAGGCTTGGTTCCCGCCGTTGTCGACCCTTGGGCCTCCTTTTTTGAGCGAGGCTGGTCGACCACCGACGCAGACCAAAACCAAAAGAAAAAACTGGCGATAGAAAGGGCCTTGACCCAGCACATCCAGGCAATTGAAGAGGTGGCCAGCGCGGACGTTCGCCTTTCGCTGCCGGAAGACAAGCTTTTCGCCTCCGAGCAAGACCCGGTAAAGGCCAGCGTAATCATTCGCGCAAAGCCGATGAGCGACCTTTACACAAACCGCCGGAAAATTCTTGGCATCCAGCGCCTTATTATGAGCGCGGTGGAAGGCTTGTCGGCGGAATGGTGCACAATCACCGACAGCGAAGGAAACATTTTAAATGACTTTGAGGGCATGGCCGAAAGCGACCGCCTTGACTTGGTAAAAAAGCAGGAAAAGCTTATCCGAGAGGGCGAGGCCCACTACCGCGCGCAAATCCTAAAGGCTTTGCAAAACACGCTTTCCGCCGACCGCGTGCGCGACCTGAACATTAAGATTGACATGGACTTTTCCAAGGAAACAAAGGATTCCACGGTTTACCATCCAATCACAATCCGCGAGGACAACCCCGACACGCCTTACGACGATTCCGAATTCCGCGACACGCTTCCGATAAGCCAGCAAACGGTTACCCGCGAATGGCAGGGCACCGGCTTTAACCCGCAAGGCCCGGCCGGAACCGAAGGCCAAAACCCGCCGACTTACGCCGACATGTCCAATGTGATTGGAAAGCAAACCGAGACCGGCGTTACGCAAAACAATGCGCTCAACACAGACCAAATCCACCGCGAGGAAAGCCCTCGATACAACAAGGTCACTGTTTCGGTCAACATCGACGGCATTTGGAAAAAGAAATACGACAAAAACCACAACCCTGTCTTTAACGACGAGGGCGGCATTGTCCGCGACTACGCTCCTGTTCCCAAGGAACAGTTGGAGCAATGGGCCGACTACATTCAAAGCGCCATCGGCTACGACCGCGCCAAAGGCTACAAGGTGACGGTCATCAACATTCCCTTTGACCGCAAGGATGAATTTGAGGCGGAGGACGAGGCGATTCGAAAGGCCCAGCAAACCCGCTTGACTATAATTTTGGTTCTTATCGGCTTGGCGGCGATTTTGGCAATTTTCATTCTTTACCGCTTTATCAGCCGCGAGATGGAAAGGCGCCGCCGACTTCGCGAAGAGGAGCTTTTGCGCAAGCAGCAGGCCGCCCGCGACCAGGCCCTTTGGGAAGCCAAAGAAGAGGGCGTGGAAGTCACGATGTCGGTCGAAGAGCGCAAGCGCGCCGAATTGCAAGAAAACGCCATCGCGATGGCAAAAGAGCATCCTGAGGACGTCGCGATGCTCATCCGCACTTGGTTGATGGAGGAGTAGTATGACAAGAGAAGAGCTTAACTTTGAAATGACTTCCGAGAAGGGGATTCCCGGAAAGAAAAAGGCGGCCATCTTGTTCGGCGAGCTTGGTTCCGCCGCCGAAGACGTTATGGACTACCTCAACGAGGGCGAAAAGCGCAAGCTTTTAAAGGCCATGCGCAAGCTTGGAAGCAGATACAACCCCAACAATCCCGCCGAAGTTCGCGACGAAATTCGCGTGCTTGAGACTTTAGAAAGGTTCGGAAAAGTCCGAAATATATATAGGGACGTGGCGGGCGAAAGAAAAGCCTTTGAAAAGAAAATGGCCGCTCCTACCGCTCAAATTAGGAACGCGATCGACAACTATCCGGATCAAGTGGCCTCCGTTTTGAGCGCCTGGTTAAAAAAAGACGAGTAGAGGTAGTTAAATGTCAGACGAATCGGCAAAACCAAAGTCATCGCCAAAGCCTCAGTTAAAGCCCGCCGGAGCCAAAAAGGGCGGAGCCAAAGATTTTAAAAGCCTCACGGGCCGACAAAAGGCGGCTATTTTCCTTGTTTCTGTAGGAAGCGACGTTTCATCCGAAATAATGAAGCACTTGCGCGAAGACGAAGTCGAAACATTGACTTTTGAAATCGCGCGTTTGGAAACAATCGACGCCGAAATAAAAGACCAGGTTTTGGAAGAATTCCAGGATTTGATGAACGCCCAAAACTTCATCACGACGGGCGGCATCGACTACGCGCGCGAATTGCTCGAAAAGTCTTTGGGAAGCCAAAAGGCCATCGACATCATCAACCGCTTGACCTCAAGCTTGCAGGTCCGCCCCTTTGACTTTATTCGCCGCACTGACCCGGCGCACCTTTTGAACTTTATCCAGCAAGAATATCCGCAGACAATCGCCTTGATTTTGGCGTATTTGGAACCGGCCAAGGCCGCCGTTATTTTGCAGAACTTGCCTGAAGAAATTCAGCCCGAAGTTTCAAAGCGCCTTGCCACGATGGACCGAACTTCTCCTGACGTTTTGCGCGAAGTAGAGCGCGTTTTGGAAAAGAAGCTTTCAACCCTGTCCAGCGAAGACTACACCGCGGCGGGCGGCGTCGAATCCATCGTTGAAATCCTTAACCTTGTTGACCGCTCTTCCGAAAAGGCCATCATCGAATCTTTGGAAGAAGAAGATCCCGATTTGGCCGAAGAGATCAAAAAGCGCATGTTCGTATTCGAAGACATCGTCATGCTCGACGACCGCTCCATTCAGCGCGTTCTTCGCGAAGTCGACACCCAGGAATTGGCCAAGGCGCTCAAATCCGTCGACGCCGAAGTTCAGGACAAGATTTTCCACAACATGTCAAAGCGCGCCGCCAGCATGCTCAAGGAAGACATGGAGTTTATGGGACCCGTGCGCCTCAAGGACGTCGAAGAATCCCAGCAGAAAGTTGTATCCACAATTCGCCGCTTGGAAGAAAAAGGCGACATTGTTATCGCTCGTTCCGGCGAAGACGAGCTTGTATCTTAAAAGTTTTAGAGGAAGTAAATGGCAAAATCTGTATTTAGGCCGCTTGAATTTAAGGACGACAAAAAAGACGTTGTTACTTTAAAGCTTTATCGCGACTACGCTCCGGTAGTGGAGGAAGTCGAGGAAGAGGCCGAGCCTGAATACACAGGTCCAACCGCCGACGACCTTAGGCGCGAGGCGGAAGAATTCAAGAAAAATTGGGAAATCGAAAAGCAAAACATGCTGGCCGACGCCCAGTCAAAGGCTGACGAAATCGTAAAGAAAGCCGAAGACGCGGCCTTTGCCGAAGTTAAGCGCCAGACAGACCAAGCGCAAATCGTAAAGACCGAAGCCGAGACCGCCGCGCAAGAAACGTTAAAGTCCGCCCAAGAAGAGGCGCAGAAAATGCTTGACGAAGCGCGCGCCCAGGTAGAAAAGCTTAAGAGCGAGTCGTCAAAAGAGGGTTTTGAACAAGGCCACGAAGAAGGCTACCAAAAGGGATACGCCGAAGCCCAGCGTCTCGTTGAGCGCATGCACAAAATCGTCGATTCCGTAATGCAGCGCCGCGAAGAAATTCTTAACGAAACAGAGCGCCAAATCGTAGAGCTTGTGATTTTGATCACTCGAAAAATCGTGAAGGTCATCAGCGAAAACCAAAAGAGCGTCATTCTTAGCAACGTTCTTTCGGCGCTCAAAAAAGTCAAGGGCCGCGGCGACGTAACGATTCGCGTGAACCTTGCCGACGTTCAGCTTACGACGGAGCATATCCAAGACTTTATCAGCCGCGTTGAGGCCATAAAGGGAATCACCGTTATGGAAGATTCAACTGTTGAAAGCGGCGGTTGCATCGTCGAGACCGACTTTGGCGCGATTGACGCGCGCATCTCCAGCCAGCTTACCGAGCTTGAGGAAAAGATTATGGAAATCTCTCCGATCAAGAGCGTGGCAAAGTCTGACGTTCCTGACGCGTAATTCCAGCGCGCGAAAAGGCGCGGCTTTTTGGGTGGGAAAAAGTGAAGTCTTCATACAACGTAGAATTCAATTTAGACAAGTATCTCAAAAAAGTTCAAAACTCCGAGACCATTTTATACATTGGAAAAGTCAAGAGCGTCAACGGCCTTGAAATCTTAAGCGAAGGGCCGCGTTCGGTAATCGGAGAAATCTGCACGATAAGAATCACAAGCCTAAAAAAAGACATGCTGGCCGAAGTCGTCGGCCTTGACGGAACGACGGTAAAGCTTACCGCTTTTGGCGACACCCGCGGAATCGAAGTCGGAACTGAAGTCGTCGCGTCGGGTCAAACCTTGCAAGTGCCGGTTGGAAAAGGCTTGCTTGGCCGCGTCATCGACGCAACCGGAAAGCCGATGGACGGAAAGGGCGACGTAAACGCCGAAACCACATATCCCGCGCAAGCCGCCGCTCCAGACGCGCTTAGCCGCCGCGACATAGACAGGCGCATAACGACAGGCGTGCGCGCGATTGACTCAATGCTAACGGTTGGCGCGGGCCAGCGACTTGGAATCTTCGCTGGTTCCGGCGTGGGAAAGTCAACGCTTATGAGCATGATAGCGTGCAACACCGACGCTGACATAAACGTAATCGCGCTTGTCGGAGAACGCGGCCGCGAGGCGCCGGACTTTATCAAGCGCGACTTGGGCGAGGCCGGCCTAAAGCGCTCGGTGGTGGTTCTTGCCACAAGCGACATGCCAAGCATTTGCCGCTTGCGCGCGGCTTATGTGGCCACCGCCGTCGCAGAATACTTTCGCGACCAGGGAAAGAACGTAATGCTTATGTTCGACTCAATCACGCGCTTTGCCCAGGCCCAGCGCGAAATCGGCTTGGCGGCCGGAGAGCCTCCCGCGCGCGAAGGCTTTCCGCCCAGCGTCTTTGACATGATTCCAAAATTGCTTGAGCGCGCCGGCGCCAACGACAAGGGGTCAATCACCGCCTTTTACACAGTGTTGGTCGAAGGCGACGACATGAACGGACCGATTGCCGACACCGTGCGCGGCGTTTTGGACGGCCACATTATTTTGGACAGAAAGTTGGCGCAAGCCTACCATTATCCCGCGATTGACGTTTTGGGAAGCATCAGCCGCCTTAGCCGCCGCGTCACCGGAAAAATGACCCGCGAGGCTTGCGGCAAGGTTCGCCAATGGATGGCCGCCTACCAGCAAAACGAATTGATGATAACGACCGGCGCCTACGCGAAGGGCTCAAGCCCCGCGATTGACGAAGCGATAGAAAAGCATGAGGAAATCGAGGAATTCCTAAAGCAGGAAGAAAGCGACGCCTGCCCGATGAAGGACACGCTGGACAAGCTTTCCGCGCTTACTGGAATCCAAATTCCGGAAGAAGAGTATGTTGAGCGGCCCGCCGCCGCGATTCCGTCCGTCGCGCAAGTTGTTGACCAAAGGGCTGCGCCGGCAGTTTCGGACGCGCAAGCTGAGGCCGGCGCTTGAAAAAGTTCGTCTTTGAGCTTGAGCAGCTTTTAAAACTCAGAAAGTATGAGCAAGACCAGGCGCAAATAGAGTTGGGAAAAGCCGTTCAAGTTGAACAGCAAATTCAAGCCTCCCTGGACTCTCTTGCCCGGCAATACGCCGCCACAAAAAAAATGACAAGCGGGCAAAACGATTTTAGCGTCATAGCGAAAACCCAGCAGTTCTACCAGTTGATAAAGCAGGAAGAGGAGAGGCTTTTTAAGGAGATGGCCCAAGCCAAACTTGTCACCGACGAAAAACGCGCCCTTTTCAACGCCGCCATGCAAAAGCATGAGTCAATAAAAAAACTAAAGGAAAAGCAATACGAGGCCTTTAGGTCCGAGCAAAAAAAACTCGAAGCCAAGGCGCTGGATGATATTGTGACTTCAAAATATAACTGAGCGAGTTTGAAAATAAACACGGACAAAGAGGGGCGGGACGCAGAAAAAAAGACTTGGAGGGACCCGTCAGCGAACGGCTTGGCCGCAGGCGTCAAGCCGAGAGCGAAGGACGGGAGGCGCCAATGTCTTTTTTTCGTCGCTGGGACCCGCCTTTTAAGTCCGTGTTTAATATTTAAACGCGCTGCCGCCGATGAACTCTCGGATGATTGAGCGGTCTGGAACGGCCGTCGCGGGAATCGGCGGGAAGGCGTTTAGGAAGCGCAAGAGGCGGCAGGCCTCCGAGTATTCCTTTTGGCCAGGATGTATGCAGCGCAAGAGCGGTTCCGCGTAAACCTTAAGCACAGAAAGCTCGTAGTCCAGAGCGGTGTTCAAAATCGCGTCGGCGTTGTTCTGGAATGGGAAGATGTGCAGGCGCTCGCCTCGGCGCACGGAATCCCACATGGCGATTGTGGCGGCCGCGCTCTTTCCCCTAAAGTTATTGTCGCGCACGATGCGGCGGATCAAGCGGTTGTCGCTGGTCGAGATTCTGTTGTGCTCGTTGATGTTAAGCTGCGTGAGCGCCGACAAATAAAGCTTGAATTTAAGCTCGCTCTTTACAAGCGGAGTCAGCTTGTCGTTAAGTCCGTGAATTCCTTCCATAATAAGAATGTCGTTGGGGGCAAGCTGCAAGGTTTTTCCCTTATACTCGCGGCTGCCGGAGACAAAGTTGTAGCTTGGAAGCTCGACCTTTTTTCCGGCGAACAAGTCCAAAAGGTTTTGGTTTATAAGCTCGATGTCCAGCGCCTCAATGCATTCGTAGTCGTAGTTTCCGTTTTCGTCCTTGGGAGTGCGGTCGCGGCCAACGTAGTAGTCGTCAAGGCTTATGACCTTGGGCTTGTAGCCGATGGCCTGCAATTCCATCGCGAGCTTTTTTGCGCTGGTGGTCTTTCCAGAGCTTGAAGGGCCTGCGATAAGCACAAGGCGGGTGGTCTTTCGGTTGTGGATTTGGCTCGCTATGTCGGAAATGCACTTTTCCTGGAAAACCTCGGAAATGTTTATGAACTCGTCGGCCTCGCGGCTTGAGACAAGCTCGTTAAGTGAGGCGACGCTTGTGACGCCGATTTGCTTTCCCCATTTTTTTCCGCGCGCGTAGGTTTCGAACAATACCGGGTATTCCTTGAATTCCTGGATTGTGTCCGGCTTTGAGCTGGACGGGAACAAAATCAAAAAGCCGCTTTTGTATTTTTGCAGCTTAAAGGCGCCGAGCGCTCCGGTTGAAACGAGCATCGGGCCGTAGTAAAGGTCGGTGTACTCGCCGATTGTGTTCATCTGGACGCGGGGAGGACAAACGTAGTTAAGCTGCTTGCGGGTTTCCGAAAGGCCCAGCTTTTCAAAAGTCTGGATGGCCTGCTCGTAAGAGATGAAGCGCGTTTCTATCGGAACGTTCTTCTTTATGATGGCGTCCATCTTTTCCTTTAGGTCGCAAACGAATTTTTCTGGAACGTCGCTTCCGTCCTGGAAACTGTAGTAGTAGGCGTAGCCGAATGAGTTTTCGATGATGACGTTATTGTCGGGCTGCAATTCGTGGGCGGCCGCGGCCAAGATAAAGCAGAGCGTTCGCCTGTAAACTTGGCTTCCGTCCTTGCTGCTCATCAAGACCGGCTCCAATACGCTGTCAACAAAAAGGCCGCGGTTAAGCGAAACGACTTCGTTGTTCGCGCGGACGGCGAAAATCTTCTCCGGCTTTTCGTCAAATTCGTTTATAAAGTCCGCGGGCGTGGAGCCAGTCGCGGCCTCGATTGTTTTTCCAGTGGGAAACGTGATTTTAATCTTGTAGTTTTGCATAATTTTCTCCTATAATTGCCGCTGTCAATGCCTTTTGGTTTTTCATTCAGTTAAAATTGCCGGCCCAAAGCCAAGCGGAAGCAGCTCTTCCAGCGTAAATTCCTTTATTTCGCCCGACGCGTTTTGCAAGAGAATCAAAAATTCCTTGGGCTTGCAAAATTCCATCATGACCTGGCGGCAAACTCCGCAAGGCGGGCAAAAGTCCTTTATAATTCCGTCGGGGCCTCCGACAATCGCGATGGCTTCAAACTGCCGTTCCCCGGAACTAACCGCGTTAAAAAACGCCGTCCGTTCCGCGCAGTTTGACGGCCCGTAAGCCGCGTTCTCGATGTTGCAGCCGCCAAATACCTTTCCGCTTTTAGAAAGCAGCGCCGCTCCGACCTTAAAGTTGGAGTAGGGCGTGTAGGAAAAGGCCAGCATTTCCTTGGCCTTTTTTAGCAAGGCCTCTTTTTGCGCGTTGTCCATTCTTCTATTATATCACACTTTGCGCGATTTTGCTAGAAAAAAATTGCCGAAATCGGCGGGAAAGGCGCCGCTTGAAATTTCCGCCCAAATTCTATACAATTCCCCATTATGGAAATGAATCTCGACAACGAAGCGGCCCTTATCGAGGCCATATTGTTTTTGGAAAGCGAGCCCCTGGCCGAAAAGACAATCTCTCTGGTTTCGGGCCTTTCAGAGGATATAGTCCAAAAGGCGCTTGAGGCGCTAAAGGAAAAGTATTCGGCCGAAAATTCCGGCCTTGAATTGCAAATGATTACCGGCGGCTGGGCCTTGACCCCCAAAAAGAAAATCTGGGACTTGGTCAAGGAACGCTACGGCTCAAAGAGCGAAGGCCGCCTTTCCCGCAGCGCGATGGAAACCCTTAGCATCATAGCCTATTCTCAGCCGATCACCCGCGCTGAAATAGAAGGAATTCGCGGCGTCAGCGCCGACAACATGATCCGCCTTTTGCTGGAGCGGAATTTGATAAAGGAATTTGGAAAGAAGGACGTTCCCGGAAAGCCTACCCTTTACGCCACCACAAAGGAATTCCTAAAATTCTTCCGCCTGAATTCCATCGCGGATTTGCCAAAACTGGACCAGGAAGAGGAAGAGAGGTTCGAGCTTGCAAGATAGTTCTACGCGCAAGGACGGCCAGGATGGGCGGCAGCGATTGCAGGCCTTTTTGGCCCACGCGGGCGTCGCAAGCCGACGGGCCAGCGAAAAAATCATTTTGGACGGCCGCGTTTCGGTCAACGGAACTGTAATCACCGAGCTTGGAACGAAGGTTGGGCCGGGCGACAAAGTCTTTGTTGACGGAAAAGAAGTCTTTGCCGAAGAAGCCAAGCGCTATGTTTTGCTGAACAAGCCGGTCGGCTATGTTTGCTCGATGTCCGACGAAAAGGGCAGGCCCGTCGCCGCCGACCTTCTAAAGGGCAAGTACAAGGAGCGCCTTTACAACGTAGGCCGCTTGGACATGTTCAGCTGCGGCCTAATAATTTTCACCAACGACGGCGACTTTGCCAAAAAGCTTTCGCACCCCAGCGCCGAAATAGAAAAGGAATACGTGGTTGACACAAGCCTTCCCTTGCCCCGCGGCCTGGACCAAGACTTTGAAAGGGGAATGCGGGTTGACGGAGTCTTTTACAAGGCAAAAAGCGCCCGCGAGCTTAATTCCCACCGAATGGCGGTTGTTTTAATAGAGGGAAAAAACCGCGAAATCAGGCGGGTTTTTGAGTCGCGCGAGGCGTCCATCAGGCGCCTTTGCCGCGTTAGAATAGGAAACATAAACATAAACGAGATGGCCGCGGGCGAGTCGCGCGACCTTGAGCCTTTTGAGGTTCAGGAACTGCTAGGCGCGGCCACAACAAAGGAGTTGTAGATGATAATCGCTATTGACGGGCCGGCTGGAACCGGAAAAAGCACAATCGCCGGCATAATCGCAAAAAAATTGGGCATAACTTACCTTAATTCGGGAAGCTTTTACCGCGCGATAACCCTTGCCTGCCTTGAGAATTCAATCGACATCTCAAACGCGCAGGCGGTGATTGACTTTGCAAAGACGCTCACCCTTGACTACAAGGACTCGCATTTAATCCTTAACGGCGTGGACGTGGAAGCGCGCCTGCACGAGGACAAGGTCAGCGCCAACACAAGCCAGGTCAGCGCGATTCCGCAAATCCGCCAAATCGCCGACGCGCGCATGCATGAAATCACAAAGAGCCAAAGCATAGTCTGCGAGGGCCGCGACATGACAACCGTGGTCTTTCCCAACGCGGAACATAAGTTCTACCTTGACGCCTCGCTTGACGTCCAAGCCCAGAGACGCTTTGACCAAGGCGTAAGCGGAATGACCTTGGAAGAAATAAAGGAAGCGATAAAAAAGCGCGACGAGATGGACAAGGCCAAGGCCGTCGGCGCCCTAAAGCGCGCTCCCGACGCCTTTTATATTGACACCTCAGACTTGACTATAGACGAAGTTTGCGCTAAAATACTTAGCAAAATTCACTAGTGAAAGGATAAAAAATGGAAAAGATGGAAGTGGAAATGGACGATGTCCAGAATTCAAAGGACTCGATCCAAACACAATTAGAGGAGTCTCTCAACAGACTTAAGCCGCTTGAAGACGGCCAGCTTGTTGACGGATCGGTTATCGCTGTAACAGACGAGTATGTCTTCATCGACATTGGATACAAGTCTGAAGGAAAGATTCCTGTATCTGAATTTGCGGGCGACTTGCCCAAAGCAGGGGATCTTGTAACAGTTGTTCTCATCAGAAAAGACGGAAGAAACGGTCCTGAAGTTTCTAAAGCCAAGGCAGACGCCAAGCAAATGTGGAAAGACGTTCGCAAGGCGTTTGACGAAAAGACCGCGGTTGACGGAACGATCGAGAAGGTTGTCAAGGGTGGATTTGAAGTCGCTCTCGGCGGCGACATTCACGCTTTCCTTCCCATCAGCCAGTCTGACAGCCAGAAGGTTGAAAAGCCCGAAAGCTTGCTTGGAACAAAGGGCAAATTTTATATAGAGCGCCTCTATTCCGACAACAAGGCCAACGTGGTGGTGAACCGCCGCCGCTACCTTGAGGAACAGATGAACGGAGCGCGCGACAAGTTCTTCGCCGAGACGCAAATCGGCGACAGCGTGAAGGGCGTGGTGAAGAGCTTCACAAGCTTTGGCGCCTTCATTGACTTGGGCGGCTTTGACGGCTTGCTCCACATCAACGACATGAGCTGGGGCCATGTTACCCGCCCCAAGGACTTTGTTAAAAAAGGCCAGGAAATCGAGCTCAAGGTAATCCGCCTTGACCCCGAGGAAAAGCGCATCAATCTTTCTCTCAAGCACTTCGCGGAAGATCCGTGGGTTCACTTTGAGGAAAAGTACCATGTCAACGACATCGTCAATGGAAAGGTCACAAAGCTCACCGACTTCGGCGCCTTCATCGAGTTGGAGGAAGGAATCGAAGGCTTGGCCCACATTTCAGAATTCAGCTGGACAAAGAAGGTCAACAAGCCTTCCGACGTTCTCAAAATCGGCGACGACATTCAGTGCATGATTTTGGGCTACGACATTCAGGCCGGCCGAGTTTCTTTGGGCCTCAAGCAAGTGACGGAGAATCCTTGGGATTCCATCGCCGAAAAATATCCTGTCGGAACTAAGATTCACGGAAAGGTCGTCAAGATCACCAATTCCGGCGCCTTCATTTCAATCGAAGACGGAATCGACGGCTTCTTGCACGGAGACGACATTTCTTGGACAAAGAAAGTCAAGCACCCGGGCAGCGAGCTTAAGGTTGACCAGGAAGTTGACGCCGTCGTCATCGAAAACGATCCCGAGCAGCGCCGCATCAAGGTTGGCTTAAAGCAGTTGACTGACGATCCTTGGCAGAAGTTTGCCGAAGAGTACCAGCCCGGCTCTACATTGGAAGGCGAGATTACTTCAATCACCGACTTTGGTGTCTTTGTGAAGACTCCTGTTGGAATCGAAGGCCTCATCAACAAGTCTAACCTTAGCGAAGACCGCGAGACTCCCTTTGAGGAAGCCGTTAAAAAGTACAACGTTGGCGACAAAATCAACGTTTACGTTGTCGACGTAAAGAAGGATAAAGAGCAGGTTGCCTTTAGCGTTCGCGAATTCAAAAAGAAGCAGCAGCGCGACGAGATCAGCCAGTACATGAGCTCTTCTTCAAACGACGACGACGGAGCCTACACATTGGGCGACGCGCTCAACGCCAAAAAGGACAATTAGCGCGAGCCTAGATGAGCGCCCTTGCGATTGCCTATAACGACAAACTAAAAGCGCTCATTGACATCAGTGCCGGAATAAACCTAAAGGTTTCCGACGTTGACGCTTTGATGAGCTACATTCTTGAGGCGGCGATGAAGCTGATAGAATGCGAGTCCTCTTCGCTTTTGCTCGCGCAAAAGGGCGGGGACAGTTTGCGTTTCGCGGTCGCTTTGGGTCCAAAAGGCGCCGAGGCCAAGAACATCGTTGTCGGCAAGAACAGCTTGGCCGGCTGGGTTGCCCGGCACAAAAAGCCCTTGCTTTTGAACGACGCCAACAAGGACGAGCGCTTTTTTGACCGCGTTCAAAACAAAACCGGCTACATTACAAACACGATGATCGCGCTTCCGATGACAAACGGAGACGAGTTCATCGGCGTTATAGAACTGATAAACAAGACTGGCGGCAGGCACTTCACGCAAGAAGACCTTGAGCTTATGACGATTTTGGCTCGCCAAGCCGGAATCGCCTACGCCAACGCCGCCAACTATCGCGAGGCCAAGGACACAATCTTTGCGCTGAACGACAACATAAAGCAGGGCGGGGAATACCACGTTTTCATCGCGAAAAGCGCGTGCATCTCCGACCTGGCGCGAGTGGCTGACGCGGCCGCCCAAACCACTTCTTCGGTTCTGATAACCGGAGAAAGCGGCGTAGGCAAGGAGCTTTTCGCCGAGCAGCTGCACTTGCGAAGCCCAAGACGGGACAAGCCTTTTGTCCGCGTAAACTGCGCGGCCTTAAGCCAATCCCTTTTGGAAGACGAGCTTTTTGGACACGCGAAGGGCGCCTACACCGACGCCAGCAGTTGTCGAAAAGGCCGCTTTGAAATGGCCGACGGCGGAACGCTATTCTTGGACGAGATTGGCGAGATTCCGTTGGAACTGCAGGCAAAGCTGCTAAGGGCCATTCAAGACAAAAAATTTGAGCGCGTGGGCTCTAGCGAAACGATTAGCGTTGACGTTAGAATCGTGTGCGCCACAAACAAAGACTTGGAGCTTATGGTCAAGGAAGGGAAGTTCCGCGACGATTTGTTCTACAGGCTGAATGTTGTTCCGCTTAGAATTCCGCCATTGCGGGAACGGCGCGACGACATAAGGCCCTTGGCGGATTACTTTTTGCAAAAGTTTTCCGGCGAGACAAAAAAGAATTTCAAGGGTTTTACCGACGACGCCAACGAGGCCCTTTACAATTACTATTGGCCGGGCAACGTTCGCGAGTTGGAGAATTCGATAGAAAGGGCTTGCGTTTTAGGAACGCCGCCCTTGATAAGCGCGCAGAACCTTCAGATTTCCGCCGTTGACGCGGTGGACGAGGAAAGTCCTGTGGAGCGGAGGGGCTTTGTTCCCCAAAGCGGACAAACGCTTAAAGACGCGATTAATGAGTTCAAGAAGTACTACATTGAGCGCGCCTTGCAAAAGCCTGGCGTAAAGCAAGCCGAAGTTGCCGCTTCATTGGGCATCCAGCGGACTTATCTTTCGCGGCTTTTGGTAGAGTTGGGAATTAGACAGTAATTATAGTTTGGAGAAGATTATGGCTGACAATGTCGTAAAGATTAATGGCGCCGCTGAAAAGAAAAGCCTTTCTGGCGAGCAAAAGTTGGGAGACTTTTTGAGCAAGAATTCCAAGGTTCTTTTTGGAATTCTTTGCGGCGCGATCGTTTTGATTGTCGCGTATGTGGTTTGCTTTTACGCGTCAACTTCATCTGTCCGAAAGAACCTTGACAAGATAGAAGTGATTGAGTATTCCTTCACAAAAGACGCTTCCGCCATCGACGGCGCGGAGCTGGCTTCCAGGCAGGAAACCGCGCTTAAGAATTTGGACCCTTATTTGAACAAGGGCGGAATCGTGGGCGCGCGCGCCAACATGCTGGCCGCCGACATCTACGGCCAAAAGAAAGATTGGCAGGCTTCAAAAGACGCTTGGCTTAAGGCGGCCTCAAAGCGCAAGGGAACATACCTTGAGCCTTTGTGCGACTTTAACGCCGCGGCCGCTTGCGAGGAATTGGGCCAGAGCGACGAAGCCTTGAAGCTTTACGAAAAGGTTTCGGCCGACAAGAACTTTGTTGACAGAAGCCGCGCTTACTTTAACGCCGGCCGCCTTAAGGAAGACGCCGGAGACTTTGAAGGCGCGAAGGTGTTCTACAAAGCTATCGGCGAGCTTGGCTACACAAACGATTCTTGGAACGATTTGGCCAAGACGCGTTTGATTGACTTGGAGAACAAGGGCAAGACAAAATAGCCTTTTACAGGGAGGGCGCTTTGAAAAAAAACATTTTTATCGCCGCGTCCTCTCTTTTTATTGCCTTTCTAGTTTTTACGGCCTGCGGCCTTGACACAATACCTATCGTAAATCCGCCAACGGTCGTAATACACGAGCCTGTCTACAGCAGCTCGGACTTCAGCTCAAATTACTTTGACTTTCGCTCGGCGCCTTCGTCCGCCACTGACATTAAGTTTTTAGGAACGGCCGTCTACTATCGCATTTACGCCAGCTATTCAACCATGGTCTCCAGGCAAAGCTCGATAAGCGCGGTGAACACCTCCAGCGATTATTCGGCTGCGGCCAACAGAATGATAGGCTACGGCTATCAGCAGCTTAACACTTCTGACGGAAACATCCAGCCCTTGATAAGCGACTCAGACATTCCTGTTTACATTAGGCTTGCAAACTACGGCGCGGGCGACTATTCGGCGAATCAATACGCCGCTTGGATAAAGCCGCTTTCAAAGGTTCCCCGCAGAACCGTGACTGTTGGCGGCCGCCCAAAGACCTTTGATTTTGGCCGCCACGACAAGCCTTCAAAATACGACCCCGACTTGAATTCGCTTCCCGCGTCGGGCGACGAAGACTATGAAAATGGAACTGTGGAAAACAATAAGTATTACGTCGATATGTACGCGGTTGCGATAGGAATAGACACAACGTTCACAAGGCACTACAGCCAAGTTCTGCACTTGGGCGTGGTTCCAATCGACGCAAGCAAAGAGGACAATTAGCGCGGCCGCGGGCGGTTGACACTGGGCATTACTTTTGGTATAGTAGCTTTCATATTACGGGATGTAGCGCAGCTGGTAGCGCGCTTGCTTTGGGAGCAAGATGTCGCAGGTTCAAATCCTGTCATCCCGATTAAAAAAAATGGGCTGCGTTGCAGCCCATTTTTTTTAATCGGGGCAAGCAAGGAAGTTTATCCACGTGAGCGCTCGCGCGCTCTGTTGCTCCCGACAAGTCGGGTTTGCTTATGGAAATTATTTTATCGCCCGCTTGAGCGGACTATGCAATCCCTTCGGGGCGATTAAGGAATGTTATGGAAACGATTGACTTGACTGGCGCGGCGTGTTTTGGCGTGGCGGGAAATTTTACCGGGCACTTGGAGCAGGCGGGCGAGGCCGAAAATTTTACGGCGATAAAGGTTTTGGACGCGGCGGCCCCCAAGGCGCTCTTTCCGACATACATTCCGGCTTTGACTCGTGCCCAGGGCTCTTCCATGGCAAGCGGGGCGGCGGCTGTTCCTTCGTTCCTAAACATTTTTCCCTTTGACGCAGAAAAAATCGTCTTTCCTAAGGGCGAGCAAAAAGTTCAAATCGAGCCTGAGATGGCCCTTGTCTTTGACGCGAAATGGCAGGGTCAAAAACTTTTGGCGCTGGAGCCCCGTTTTTTTGGAGCGTCAAACGACGTTTCCATCCGCAAAGAGGGCGAGCTGAAAATCAGCGTAAAGAAAAACTGGGGCCCGTCAAGCAAGGGCTTTAGCGCCCAGGCGATAAAAGTTGAGCCGGGAATCTTTGACCGCTACAGAATCGCCTCGTATTTGCGCCGCGGCGGAAAGCTTTTTGAGTACGGCGAGAACAGCCCTGTGAACGGCTACTCGTATTTTGGAAAAAAGCTGAACGACTGGCTTTTGGACAAGTTCAACAATCAAAAAGACATAGGGCCGGCGGAAGACATTCACTCGTATTTAGCCGCCGCGGGATTTCCTAAAAAAATCTTTGTCAGCGTCGGCGCCACCCGCTACAGCGATTTTGGAAAGGAAAACTTTTTGCAAAGCGGCGACGATTCGATTGTCGCCGTTTACCCTGATTTATATTCAAAAGAAAAAATCGAAGAAATGATTCTAAGCGGAAAAGCTGCGGAGGGAGTGTCTCTGCTCTGCCAGCGCGTGGTCCTCTAAGCGGTAGACGGGAGTCGGACCCGCGTATCGGGCTTGGGAAGCGCGCATACTACCGTTGTATTACTACCGCAAACTATTGACCCATGGCAGAATCGAACTGCCGACAACCTGCTTAGAAGGCAGGTGCTCTATCCAGCTGAGCTAAAGGGCCTAAAAACAACATAAGTATAGCGATTTCCATAAAAAAATTCAATAATTTTTTGTTTTTTCTTTAAAAAAAAGTGCAATTTTTCAAAAAAAATTTGTATCTCTATGTAGGAGGCGCAAATTGAAAAATTTTTTTGTTAGGTTGGCGGCATTTTTCGCGCTTGTCTTTTATTCGGGGAACGTCTTGTTCGCCTCGGACTACGCGCAATGCCTTTTGAACGGGCAAAGAAACCTGGACTTGTATTTGGAGCGGGCAAGATTGCAGACAAGCCGGGAGCGTTTTGAAAGCCTTATGGAACAGGGGCTTGAAGCGGCCTATTGCGAATGGGAGCAAAGCGCTCTTTCGCTTAGAATGGCTGGCGTGGATGACTGGGCAATGCAGCGCCAAGAGGCCTTTAAAGCCTTTGAAAGCCGCGCCGATGGAGTCTTTTGCGATTGGGTGATGGAACGGAAAAAGGCCGAAGCCCAGGACTTGCAAAAAAGCGAGCTTTATTCCGAACTTAAAAAGCTTTCGGACACTTTCGCTTACAAGGATTCTTTTGGAAGCGAAAGCCGCGTTGTAGGTAAAGACAACATTCAGGACGCGAAGGCCCAATACGAAAAAAAGGCCCGTGAAATTCTTGAAAAGCATTTGCTCTTGAACCCTTCCGAGCGCGCGGCTTATGAAGCGGATCTTATCGAAATCCAAGCCGTCAATGAATTGGCCAACAAGCTTTTGTACGACCACGATTCCCTTAAGAAAATGAGCGACAGCCAAGCGGCGCTTTTTGTCGCGGACGGCCTTGCCTGTAAAATCGAAAGCGAAAGCGAGGCTGCGATAGAAAGCCTTTTTAGCTCCTTGAAAAGCCAAGTGGATTTTGTTTCGTCCGACGATGTCAAGGCAAGGGAAGAGGCCGAGCGCTCCTGGCTTTCGCGCTTTGAGAAGGAGTTGGAAATCGGCTTGAAAAAATGGAGCGACGCTGAGGAGGAGTTTTTGCTTGCCCGCTCCGAATGGGAAAGAGAGGCTGAAAATGTTTATCTTGAGGACAGCAAAAAATGGCGGGAGGCTTACGATGACTTGCAAAACAGAAAAACCGCTTGGAGCCAAAAGATTGAGTCTCAAATCCAAGAAGGAAAAAAAGAGTGGAGCGAAAAGTTGCGCGCTCTTTCTGAGGAAATCGACCAGTACTTGTTTGAATTTCAAAGCGTCCTTCTTTGGGAAAACGACCAAAGGAATCAAATCATCCAAGCGCAGGAGGATGCTTACGGTCAATGCCGCTCGATTTTGGCCAGCGCGCAAAAAGGCGTTGAGGTTTGGTACGAGCGTTGGGGAGAGAAATACAAGGGCATGTATTCTTATTGGAAGACCGAGGACTCTTCTTTTGGAGAGAGAACAGATTTAAGCCTTGTCCAAACTTCATATTTAAAAAACGAAATCATGTCATGGAAAGAATCTTTCGCTAAAAGCTTGAACGACTGCTACCTGAAAATATGCAGAAAAAAATACGACGAAATGCTTTTGCAAGACGAGTTGAAGGATTTTGAGCCGACATTGGCTTACCATCCCGCGGCGCAATGCGTTGTTATTCATGAGCCTTTTGAAAAAATGTATCCCCCGCTAAAATGCTCAAAAAATTCCAGCGCGGACGAGATTTGGGACGCGCGCCAAAAAATTATGCAAGACAAGGCATACGCGCAGGAGCTTCCTCTTGAGTATTGGGAGTGCGTGAATGACGCGCGGACTTTATGGTCGGCCCACACGGAGCTTTTTGACTGGCTTGATATGTTTGATGAATTTAAGGAAAAAACCGGAGAGCCGCTTGCAAGCTTGCATTCAAACACTTGCGAAAACCTTGAGATTTACGGCGAGCTTTCGCGAGAAAAGGACAAGGCCGCTTGGCTGGTGGATTATTGGACTGACCGAGTTCAAATCGCGGCGGCTGTAGACGATTACGCGAAAAACCATTTTAGCGACGTCGAAAGCGCCGCGATTACCGAAAGAAATTTGGCCGCCGCGCTTGAAGGCTACAAAAAGGCCAAGGCGGACTATCAAGCGGCCTTTGACGAGACGATGGAAACGCGGCTTGAAGTTTACGCCGAGCGCGACAGGTATTTCGCCGCGTTCGCCGAGTCAGAGGCCTTTCTTGAGCGCATAGAGCAAGAAAGAAAGGCGTATGACGATTCTTACCAAAAAAAGCTTTCTCTTTTGGATGGAATCGCTAATTCCAGCGTGATATCGCTTGTCGTTGACCTTCAATCGATGAATTACCAGGGGGAAAATTTTAAGAAATACCTTTGGAATTTCTGTGCGGACGCTCAGGAGGCCTTTGACAAAGACGCGGAGTCGAAAAGAAAGTTGATTAGGGATTCCGTCTCGCGCGGAAACCAAGACATTGAGGTTGAGCCTGGCGAAAAATGCTTTAGCGGCTTTTCGCTTGAAGAATTGGAAGGCCTTGAGAAAGAGCTTTTAGATGGCGGCGACGAGGACGAAGCCGCTGTTGTGAACGCTGAAATAAAAAACCGCAAAGCCGTTCTTTTGCTGCTTGACGGAAGCGCGGAAAGCATTCACGCTTTTTTTGACAATAATAGCGGTTTTTCGGACATTTACAGCGACTACAAGGATTTGTCGGCCGCGCTTTTGCAGGAAGCCGCCGGCGCCTCCCTTTTGGCGCTGCAAGGAATAATTCGTTATTGTCCAAAAGACGATTTGGCCTTGTATTTTTCAGCCCTTGACCAAGCGGCGAAAGGCGCCTCGCCCTTTGTAATGTCCGCGCTAACGCTTTACAAAGACTTGCTTTCGTGCCGGTTTGAATGCGCGGCCGCGGAAAGCGACTTGCATCCAAAACTTTTGGAATGCGCTTCGATGCTCGGCAAAGTGGAATATTCGCGCGTGAATTGGTTCTGCGAGGACTGCGAAGACTTTTTCCTTCAGGGGCTTCCGTACGGTTTGGCCGCTGGCTACGACAAAAAAGACTTTGAAAGGCTTTCGTTCGGGAGGAGGGACTTGGTCCTTAAAATTCATGAGGGCCTTGATTTTTTGATAAACGGCGTTCAAGAGATAAAAGACATTGACTCTTACTTGGAAAGGCAGGGCGACACTATTCAAAGCCTTCAAAAAGAGTATGAGAAGCGCCTTGACAGCGTGAGCCTTGGAGAGAACGGCGCAAAGACAAACGCCTATATTTTGGCCTGCGACCGTTACATGGAGCGTTTGGAAAATTCGCAATTGCATTATGACCGGCTGGAGGAGGCGAGAAGGAAATACAGGCTGGCGCAAGAAATCTATTTCTACGCGCAAAACGAATACCTTCACGAATCGTATGATCCCGGCCGGAAATTGCTTTCGCTAAAAGAGGCGCTGGAACAAGCCCGCCGCAACTTGTCGGCGCTAAATTCAATAGAGGCGGAGACAAGGTCGCCGCTTTTGGAGGAATACAAGGCTGAATGCCTCAACTATTTCAAGGGCCGCGTCATGCTTTATGAATACAACGAAAGGCTTTCTGGCCAAATGGAACGCCTTTTCAAGGCGCAGGAAGATGAGAGAAAGGCGGCGGATTTGTTGGTTAGGGAGTGTTTTGCGAACGGAGGCGAGCCTTCTCTTTCGCCATTCGCGTCTTCAATGATATTAGCCAGCCGCGACCAAAACGGAAGCTACAATTTTACGCTGAACAAGGCGTTGTCGGAGCCGTCGCAAGAAAACGAAAGGCTTTTAAGGCTGTATTTTTCCGACCTTTGCGTTAAGCAAACCGACGTTTACCAAAACGAGTTTTATTCCAGCCAAGCGAAAGCCGACGCCCTGAATTTTCTTGAATCTATGGCGGGTAAGCCGTACAGCTTGATGGATTTGGCTTTTTGCGCCCTGCATTTAAAAGCGCTTGGAAACGGCGAGCAAAAAGCCGCATGGTACAAGAGCGGCGAGGACCCCGCATTGAATGACAACTACAAGATTGGCGACTTGCCGGACACCGTGCACGGCTTGGACGTCGCAAGCCTCTATCACGACGAGCGCCTTGCGGCGATAAGAGGCGCTTACAACAAGGTTCTTTCAATGGGCGGAGAGGATGACATCGCGAAGTTCATTCTGTTTTTTGACCAAAACTTTTCGGACGGCTTGGACTTGGAAAGAAGCGCCAGAAACGCCTTGATTGCGCAGGCTCTTGAGGAACCAATGGACGAGGTTGACTCTGAGTATAGAGACTTCAGAAATGAAGGCTCATCCTTGATCGCAACTGCGACGTTGCTTTATTTAATTGTCGCCCTTCCTTTTGGATGGGGCGCGTGGGCCGCCGCTCCCGCCGCCGCCGCTCTTGCCGCGGGAACAGCCTTGCTTCTTGTCGCAAACCAATTTCGCGAATATTGGGAGGACATGGAGTCTGTAAGGGATGGCTGCAAAAGCAATCTTGAAGAATGCGAAGCTCGGCTTAAGGAGCGCCTTGGACGCTGGCAGGACGCGAAAAAGAAATGCGACGAGGAAAAGCGCTCTCTTTGCGTTTTGCTGTCAGGAAATGAAGCCCTAAGCGGGCAAAAAATGGCTTGGAGCGATTTTGAGAGCGCCTTGAGAGCGGCTTTTGACGCGGGCGCTTTGGGCGTTGACTCCTCTTACTTTTTGTCAATCCGCGACGACGCGGCCGCTTTTGGCGATTTGCGCTCCTTTTTTGAATCGCTTTCGGCAAAAGAGGATTTTTATGACGTTGCGAGCGTGATGGAAAGGATGTCAGAAGTCTTGCAAGGCAATTGCGGTCAAAAAAAAGACGCTCTTGAATTGTTCATGGCCGAGCGCGACGGCGACCTAAGCTTGGACAAGGCCGCGTTTTACAAAAATTTGCTTTCGTTTTACGCAAACGAGCTTTTGCCCTCTTTGCCCGTCGCGCTAAACCGAAAGACTGAAGGCTACATGGCGGAAGCCTTTGGCCTTTACAATTCGCTTGCAAAAGAGGCCATGGACTATTCGGACAAAAACCTCTTTGAGAGGGAAAGGGCTACCCGCTCTTTCATTTACGCCGACATGGACGAGCAGCGCGGACTGTGGGAAGAGAAAAACCAAATAATCTTGGACACTGCGGAGCTTGATTGGGCAGCCGCGCAAGAGCAAGTGTCGGAGCGGCGCAACGCCTGGCAAAAAGACTATTCCAACAGCTACAGCGATTCCATCGAAAAATGGAAGAAAAATTACATGGACTTTTTGGCTGAAAAGGAAAACTGGATATTCCGGCAATACCTGTATGGATCTTGCGGGGCGGAACCCTCTTACGTTCTTGTAGAGCGCTCAAAGCCTTTTTTTGATTCGGAAGGAAAAAACGCGTCTTTTTTGGATGAAATTTGCGACTTGAAAAAGTTTTCCGTTTTATCCAGCTTGTGTCAAAAAATAACGGACGCCGCGCAATCCGAGTCTTGCGTCCAGACTTTTTTTGAGATGGCCGGCTCTTCGCTTGTCAAGGACTTCGCGGCGACGGCAAGATTAAAGGCGGACTTGCAAAAGTCTTGCCAGGAGGCGGCTTCAAAACTGGCTCTCCAGCAGAGCAGGGCGCGGTTGGAAAAGGAAGCCGCGGCCGCGCTTGATTCCATCAAGGAGAAGAACAAAAGCGTGGAGGACTGGGAGTTGGACATGGTCCGCCAGGCCGGATACACTGTGGACCCGCTCATTCACAGAAACGCCGTTGTCGATGTTTCCGCCTTGATGACGAAAAGGGAAAGGCAGAGCGTTCACCGCTACGAGTGGTTCTCCGCCGAAGCGCCCAAAATCGATCTTGAGGACTCTTCATACAAAGGGTCGGGCGACTTTATCTTGATGAAAAAAATAGACGAGGCCCAGAAAAAATTGCGTGAATGGTCTGACGGAATATTCGGCTCTCCTTCAAGCCCCCAAAGCGGCGGCCGCCTTGCCGAGCATATAGGAAAGGCGCCTGTCTTTGCCCAAAACATCGACCCAACCGAATCGCGCGACAGCAATGTAAAGGATTTTGGCTCGGGCGAAATGGGAAAAATCATTCTTGACTACCAATGGAATTCGATTGTGTCGGCGGCCGCCTCCGCGGAATTCTCAAAGGCGATTTACGACCAAAAATTGATGGACATAGGCGGCTTCTCGTTGCCGAGCATTCGCGACATAGTCGGTATTGTCCTTGACATTGTCTCAAAAGTTCCGCCGCTTTACGCCTTGCAATACGCCGACGACGCGCTTTTTGGAGTGATTGACGTCGGAAGGGGCTACAAGTCTTGGGAAGAGGTCGCCGAGGGATTCTTAAAGCAGGGAATCATGTCGGGCATCGGAAAAGGCTTGAATTACGTCGCCTCGGCGGCTGGAAAAGCCTTGAAGGGCGCGTCAACTTTCTTTAAGGGCGGCGCTGGCGGACAAATTTTGGGAGGCTTTCAAAAGGCCGCCAGCGGCTACTTGAATAACGTGGCCTCAAATTATGTCGAGGCCTTTGACTTTGCCAGCGGAAAAATGGATTGGGAGAGGGCCGCTTCTTCATGGATTGACGCAGGCGCCATAGCGAGCGCGGCGGGAAGCTTTTTGGGACAAGGCCTTGGCGCCCTTAATAATTTGGACGCCAACGGCCTGGCCTTAAGCTCGAATGTGTTTGGCGACATCCAAAAGATGAATTCCACAATCGGCTCTTTGGCGGGCCAGGCCTTGAATTACGCGCTTACAGGAAACTTTACGGTAAACCTTTTAAGCGTGAACGGCGTGGGGCTGCTTGAAGTCGGCGTGTCTGACGGAAACTTTAGGGCGGACGTCGGCCAGGGCGGCGCGGACCTTTCGGCTCAAAGCCTGCTTTCCTTCGCCAACGGAATGAAGGCCGCGCAAAGGGTTTCTGACTTAAAGAAGTCCGGGCTTGAATACAGGACTCTTTTGAACGTCTCAAACCTTTTGGCCTTGTCGGGCGGAAAAGACAACATCGCCCTGGCCTCAGACTTGTTCAGCCAAAAGAAGGCCTTGCTTTATGAAAGCTCTGGCGACGCCCAGCCCTTTGGAAAAAGCATTGACAGTTCGATTGTCTTAAGCTCTTCGCTTTTGTCGCAGGGGGTCGAAGGCCAGGCGATGATTGCGGCTATGGCCTCTTTGCAAAACCTTTCGGCTAAGGATCCGTCCGCGTCTTTGGAAGGCATCGATTTTTCAAAGCTAAAAAAATCCGACGGCTCGGCCTTTAGCGAAGAGGAGATTTTAAAAATGAAGGAAAAGCTAAAAACCGACTCAACCCTGTCTTCAATGGCGCAAGTGTCGTCGGTCCTCGCCGCGGCTTCGTCCGCCCTTGGCTTTGACCTTGACGGAGGCCAGAGCGAAAATTCGCTCGCTGCCATGGCTTCCGCCTACAAGCAAAACGGAATGGCGGGCGTATACGCCATTTACGCGGACGTCCAAGAGCAGGCGAAAGCCGGCGAAAACGGCGAACAAAAATTGGGCCTCGCGCAATTGGTCGAGCAGCCTTGGTTCCAGAACGTGGCGGAAAACCGTGGCGTCCTTTTGGGCGAAAGCCTTTCGATGGAGGAATACAACAAGCTTGCAAAGGAAAACGCCGTGGACCGCTATGTGGCGCAAGAGCTAAAGGCGTTTTGCCAGAAGAACAATGACTCTGTGACAGAAGCCGACCTTAAGTCGTTTGAAAAAAACGCGCGCGCAAAAGCGGAAGCGGAAATTGTCGAAGGCGTCGCAAATCCAAAATACGGCTATGAGCCTGAAAGCTACAACACAGACTTAAAGAATTACGGCTGTACTTTGGCAACCGCCGCCTACATAGCCTATTCGATTACCGGCAATGTCGGAACTCTTTCACAAGCCAACGAAATCTTAAAAGGCCAAGACTTGTTTGTTTACGGAACTGACAAGAACGGCGTGACCCAAAAGAATTGCCTGACGCATGGCGACGCATACGTGAACGCCGTCAACGCAATCGCGGGAGGCGACTACCTTAAAAAAGACGGAAAGGACTTTTCGGTGGACTCTGACATTGCCAAGGGCGGAAAGCTTGTTGACAACCGGCAAAGCATTTTTGACCGCCTTGTAAAAAACTCGCGCGACGAAAGCGAAGTTTACTTTACACACATGAGGGTCAACGGCAGCCATTCCGTTCTCTTTGACTCCATGACTTACACCGACGAAAAAAACTACAAGAGCTCTACGCTTTCTGTGATGGACCCTTGGCAGGGCGGAGGCTATGGGCCAAAGTCTTGGAGCGACATAAGCCGCGCCGACTTTTACAAATTGTCCCAGGCCGGAAAAGAATTGTACGAGCTTACAAGGGCCGCCTTGCGCTCCGCCGCGTGAGAGGTTTTTTGGAGCGTTGGAAAGAAAATAAAAAAGGCCTTCCGTTTGGAAGGCCTTGCTTTGGACGATGAGGGGATCGAACCCCCGACATTCTGGGTGTAAACCAGACGCTCGTACCAGCTGAGCTAATCGTCCGCAAGTGAATTCTATACTATCAAATTCGGCAAAACGTGTCAAGGCATTTTGCCGAAAAAAGTCCAAGTTTTTTACGAAACGGGGTAGCGCTCCATCGGGTTCACCATTCCTTGCGGAAATAGGAACAAGTCCGTGATTTTAAGCGAGTAGTTTGGCCTGACTCCGTGCCCTTTGAGAATCTTGCTGGCGACGGGAACCGTAAAGGCGTAGTTTATCGTGTCGTAGCCTGGCGCTTCGATTGTAAGCTCAAAGTTAAAGTCCTTGGACATGCCTTCTTTTTTAGCCTTTTCCGGCTCCACGCAAAACGAGTAGCTGCCTTCGGTCGCCTTGAAAGTCTTGCAAGGGTTTTGCCAAGTCGAGTCAAGCATTTTCGCAAGCTTTCCCTTGTAGTTGATAGTGATGGACGCGTTCGGCAAAGACTCGAATGTCGTTCCGTCGTAAACCGAGCCTGAAAAAATCGGGAAGAAAAAGTAGGGCGACTTTCCGCTTAAGATTTCGGCATCGCTTGTGTAGGCGGAATTGTGGTTCGGCCGCTTTTGTCCGCTTATCAAGCGGATTCCGTCCATTATCAAAATGTCAACGTCTGCCATGACTTGTTTGGTGTTCTCAAGCTCGCTTTGGGCATGGTTGACGCCTCTGCCCGAAATCGTATATTTTGGGGGAATTCTGTTCAATACATAGCATTCTGTGTCCATGCGGCAGTTTTCGCAGTCGCAAGTCAGCCAGCTAACGTTTTCGGCCTTTAGCCGCTCGAACATGTCGTCCACATGGGCGCGAACATAGTCTTCCATCAAATTAGTAACTTTCATATGCTACATTATACCACTGTTTTTTAAAAATGCAAGAAAAAATATTTTCCTTAATTTTACCTTGTAACGCTTGACTAAAAGCGGAAAAATTTGATAAAATAAACTCTACATAAATACGCGTTTGTCAGGAATCCCGTTTGCTTGGCGAATGTCGCTTATTTGAAATTATTTTTTTGAGGTTTTAATATGTACGCGCTTGTTGAATACAAAGGCAAACAGTATAAGGCTGAAAAAGGAGCCTTGCTTCAGGTTGACAAAATCGACGCGGAAAAAGGCGCCAAAATTGACATCGATTCAGTTTTGCTTGTCAGCGACGGAGACAATGTAAAGGTTGGAGCGCCCTATGTAGGCGGAGCCAAGGTTCAGGTTACAGTGGAAGATTCTTTCCGCGACAAGAAGGTTCTTGTTTTCAAGTACAAGAGCAAGAAGGACTACCACCGCTTGATCGGCCATCGCCAGGAATACACAAACGTTCGCGTTGACGAAATCATCGCGTAATGATAACAATCCAGCTTGTCAAAGGCCGGTCGTTTCTCGCCTGCAAGGCGGAGGGGCACGCGCTTTTTGACAAAAAGGGCCAAGACATAGTTTGCGCGGCGGCTACAATTTTATTGAGGACTGCGGCGCAAACCTTGGAAAAAAGGCCTGGAATCAGCTTCAGCGGCGAAGCGCCGGAAAAAGGGCGGCTGGCCTTTGAAGCTAAGGCGGACCAAGATTCGGCGGCGGCCGAGCTTAAGTTCGCCGCGGACTTTTTGCGAAAGGGCTTTGAAAGCCTTGCCAAAGAGTTTCCGCAGAACGTTCATTTGGAATGCAAAACGGAATGTTTATTGGAGGAATAAAATGGGAAGAAGTAAAGGCGGAAGCGGCGCTAAAAACGGCCGCCAGTCAAACCCCAAGCACTTGGGCGTTAAGAAATATGCGGGAGAATTGGTAACAGCCGGCTCTATCATCGTAAAGCAGCGCGGCACAAAGTTTTTCCCGGGCGACAATGCCAAACTCGCCGGCGACGACAGCATTTTTGCCACAGCCGACGGAAAGGTTGTCTTCCACGAGAGCAACAACAGAAAGTATATTTCTATTGTGAACGCGTAAGGTTGACAATCGCATATAGCAGCCCGGTTTTATATGCCGGGCTTTTTTTTTCTTTGGTGAATTATGATTCAATTTGCGGACGAAGCGGTAATTACAGTATCCTCAGGCAAAGGCGGAAACGGCTGCGTTTCCTTTAGGCGCGAAAAATACATTCCGCTTGGGGGGCCTTCCGGCGGAGACGGCGGAAAAGGCGGCGACGTTTACTTTGTCGTAAAGCGCAACATGCGAACCCTGTCGCGCTTGCGCCGCCGGCCGATTCTTAAGGCTAGGAACGGAACGGACGGAATGAGCTGGGGCAAGTACGGCGCCGCCGGCGAGGATTTGGTCATACCGGTTCCTCCCGGAACAACCTTGCGCGACGCCGAGACCGGCGAATTGCTGCATGACTTTACGACCCAAAGCGAGGACGACAAATTCCTCCTTCTAAAAGGAGGAAACGGCGGCTGGGGGAACATTCACTTTAAGTCCTCCACAAACCAGGCGCCTAGAATCGCCAACAAGGGCGAGCCGGGAACGGTGAAAAAAATCCGGGTCGAGCTAAGCGTTATGGCCGACGTCGGCTTGGTCGGCTTTCCAAACGCGGGAAAGTCGTCGCTTTTGACCGCTTTTACCAACGCCAGGCCAAAAATCGCGCCTTATCCTTTTACGACCAAAATTCCAAACTTGGGCGTATTGCGGGTTGACGACGAGCGCGACATAATCATCGCGGACATTCCGGGAATCATAGAAGGCGCGAGCGAAGGCGTGGGCCTGGGCTTTAAATTCCTAAAGCACGTTTCCCGCACGCAATGCCTTTTGTTCATAATAGACTCAAGCGACGAAAACTATTTGACGGCTTACGAGACGCTCAGCAAGGAAGTGGAGACTTATTCCAAGGAACTGGCCCAAAAGCCGCGGATGGTTTTGTTCAATAAAATCGATGTCGAGGGAGCCAAGGAAAGGGCCGGCGAGGCCGCTAAAAAGATTAAGGATGCCGACAAGGACGTTTTTGTTTTGTCCGCCTCGGTCTTGAACAACATCGGAATGGCGGCTTTAAGGAACGCTTTGATTCAATTGGTGGACAAGCTGGAAGACGGTCAGGAAAGGCATGGAGAAGGCGCGGCCCCTTCCGTCAGCTCTTTTATGGCGGAACGGGAGTCAATCGACGACGACGCGGAAGTCCAGTATCCAGGGAGCGAAGGTTGAGGTTAGCCATTTACGGAGGGAGCTTTAATCCCGTTCACTATGGACACTTGGCCATGGCCGACGAAGCGCTTTCGTTGGGCTACGACAAGCTTTTGTTCGTGCCTACTTTCATTTCGCCGCACAAGCAATTGTCGGCCAGCGTTTCCCCCTCAAGCCGCTTGGCGATGCTTGAGGCCGCCATCACGGGAAACCCGAAGTTTGAGATTGAGCCTTGCGAAATCCAGCGCGGCGGCGTTTCCTACACGATAGACACCGTCCGCTTTTTGCTTGAAAAGTACAGGGGCCGCGTTGACGGAAAACTGGGCTTGGTCATGGGCCAGGAAATCGCCGCCGAATTCCACAAGTGGAAGGAAGCGGAGCAAGTGGCGGCCTTTTGCGACTTGATAATAGCCTCCAGGCAGAATGTCGGCGAAAGGAAATTCTTTTCGTCGGCCAACAAGCCGCGCGGAGACTATGTGGGCGGCGTGGACGCCAGCGGCCAGTTCATGGGCGTGGACAAAAGCCGCTTTGCATGGCCTTATAAGGAGCTTAAGAACGTCATCGTTCCGATATCCTCCACCGAGATAAGGAGCCGCATCGCGCAGGGTAAAAGCTGGAGATACCTTGTTCCGCAGTCGGTTTATGAATATATTGTGGCAAACAGGCTTTATGGATGTAAACAATAGATTGCTCCTTGCCGAGCTGACTGAGAGCGTAAGGAAATACGCCTTGGGGGCCGTGAGCGAGGAGCGCTACAAGCACAGCGTGCGGGTCGCCCAAACTTGCGCCAAGCTTTGCGAAAGGCACGGCCTGAACGCGCAAGTCGGCTTTTTTGTTGGAATCGCCCACGACATTTGCAAAAGCATGGGCGACGAGGCTTTGTTAAAGACCGCCGCCCTTGACGGAGAGCCTATCCTTAAAATGGAAAGCTCAAAGCCGTCTCTTTTGCACGGCAGGGCGGCCGCGGTTTTGCTGCGCGACAATTGGAGCGTTGACGACAAGGATATTTTGGAAGCCGTCGCCAACCACACTTTTGGAAAGGTCGGAATGGGCGACTTGGCGAAGCTTTTGTACGTCGCCGACAAGATAGAGCCGGGGCGCGAAAACGTCACCGATGAATACACCGAGCGCCTTATGGCGATGAGCGTGAACCAGATGACTGCCGCTGTGGTCAAAGAGAGCATGGATTACTTGAAGTCCAAGGGCAAGAAGGTCGCGCCAGAGACAAAGGCTTTTTACAAAAGCATTTTAGATTGATTTTTGGACGAGGTTTAAAATGGGCTTGAAACGCGAGCGCAAAGGAATGATTTTTCTCGTTTTGATAGTCGCGATTTTTTTGTCGCTGATAGTTTCGTTTTACGTTTACTTGCGGGCCGATTCCGTCAAGGACAAGTTTAAGACCGACCCGATCATCAAGGCCTTGATATTGATAGAGGACGGCCCAAACGTCGTTTTCACCGACGTCTTTTTGGCTTACGCCGAATCCGGGAAGGGCGCCTTGATAACGATTCCCGAAAACACAGGCGCGATTTACGAGTCTCTTGGCCGCGTTGACAGAATCGACGCGGTGTTCAAGGAAAAGGGCGTTGACGCATACAAGCGCGAGGTGGAAAACCTTTTGGACTTGGATTTGTCCTATACGATAGAAATTCAGCTTTCGGACTTTGAGCGCTTGGCGGATTTGCTTGGCGGCCTTGGAGTTTTCATTCCGCAGCCTGTGGACGCGCGCGGCCCCAACGGCGAGATTTGGCTTTTGCCGTCAGGCGCCGTCCGCCTTTTTGGAAGCAAGGTCACGACTTACATGACATACAACTTGGAAAGCGAAGATGACGATTCCGTCCAGGACAGGCGCCAGTCCATGTTGGTCGCTCTTTTGGCCGCGCTTCGCAAAAACCGCAACGTGATTTTCCAGCGCGAAAATTTCAAGCAGTTCCTTCCGTGCTTTTCCAGCAACCTAAGCCAAAAGGACTTTGCCGAATTGCTTGAGATTGTCACCCGCATTGACTATGAGCGCGTCACCCAGCTTGAGGTTACGGGGCTTAACCAAAGCGTGGACGGAAAGATTTTGCTTTACCCGTTTAGGAACGGAGACTTCATAAAGGAAGTCGCCAAGAGAACGGTGTCTTCAATCATTCAGGCTTCTGGCTCTGGCGGCGACCGAACTTATGTTTTGGAAATTCAAAACGGAACAAAGGTCCAAGGCTTGGCGCGCAACACGCAGATTCTCTTGCAGGGAGCGGGTTTTGAAGTCTTGAACGTTTCAAACGCGCCGTCTAACGACTACGAGCAAACGGAAATTGTAGACCTAATCGGAAACCGCGACGCGGCCAAATCGCTTGGAGATTTTATTAGATGCTCAAAAATCACCGAAGCGCGCGTCGCCGCCGAAGGGGAGAACGTCGAAACGCCAAACTTCGACTTTATATTGATATTGGGCCGCGATTTTGACGGCCGCTACGTTCATGGCCAGCTTTCGGCGGGCCATGAGCAGTGACGCTAGGAGGACAAAAACATGGACAATAAAACAACGCAGGAAAAGGCCCAGGAATTGGCCCGCTTGATTCAGGACGGAAAGGGAGACAATGTCGCTCTCCTTGACATCTCCGAATTGAACAGTTGGACGGATTACTTTGTGATCGCCACGGTTACAAGCTCGGCGCAGTCGCAAGGCTTGCAAAAGCAAATCAAGGACTACATCAAGGATTCAGGGCTTGAAATTCACAAGACCAACAAGAAAATCGCCGACGGCGACGATTGGAATTTAATTGACTTGGGAAGCATAGTCATCCACTTGATGTCAAAAGAGGCAAGGGAATTTTACGATTTGGAAAAGCTTTGGCACGCTGGAAAGCGGCTGGACTTTTAACGGCGGCTTAAAATTTCAGCGAGTCTGAATCGCCGTCGGCGAAGTCGTTGTCGGCCCATTCCTCGTTAAGAATTTCGTCGTCGTAGACAGAAAAACTTGGAACGCTTTCGTCATATTCAAAGTCGGAAGCGTCGTCAGTCGCCAAGTCTTCGCTCACTTCATCTGTGTACAAAAACTCAACGCTCTCGTTTTCAATGGAATTGGGATCAGCGGACATAGATACCTCGGATGAATGAAATATATATTTTTTCGCTTTTTTTGTCAACTTGAATTCTTCGCTTGGCCGCAAGAAAACGGCTTTTTTTTTCGGGAAGGCAAATATAAAGAAAAATTATATTAAAGGCGCGGGCTAAGCTATTGACAAAAGTTTGGCAATTTGTATAATTGTAAAAACTATGTTGGGTGAAATTTGCGTTCATGCGCCTGCCAAAATTAATTTGGGCTTGCGCGTTCTCCCAAAAAGAGAGGACGGATTCCACCCGATAGAAAGCGTTTTTGCGACTGTGGGCTTGAGCGATTTGTTAACCGTCAGTCCCTTGCCGGAACAAAATGTTTGCAAGGTTTCTTGCGCTCAGCTTGTTCTTCCGCAGGAAAACACAGTCACTTCCGCCTATCAGGCCGCCATAAGCGTCTTGGGGCGGGATTTGCCGGGGCTAAGCGTTCACTTGACTAAACGCATTCCCTTGGGCGGCGGTTTGGGAGGAGGTTCCTCCGACGCCGCGGCTGTCTTGACAGCCCTGCAAAAACTAGGCGTCGCGATTCCAAGCGGCGCGGCTTATAAAATAGCCGCGAAAGTAGGAAGCGATGTGTTTTTCTTTCTGAGCCTTAACGGAAAGCCTAAGGGCGCCGCGATTGTTTCAGGAAGAGGGGACTTAGTAAAGCCAATAAGCCCCAGATGTGATTTGCATTACGTTCTGGTTTTCCCAGGCGTTCATTCGTCGACCCCGGAGGCATACGCCGCGATTGACGAAAGCGCTAGGAGTCCCGAAAGCGAGTATTTGTCGTTAGACGAGCTTGAGAGCGTTTACAAGGGTCCAGTCAAGGATTGGAGATTTATAAACGATTTCACTCCGGTCATAGCGGCTAAGTATTCAAAAGTCCAGCAGGCGCTTGCCGACGTAAAGAATAGCGGCGCTTTGTTTTGTGATATGTCAGGCTCCGGTTCGACGGTTTTTGGCGTTTATGAATCTGCAAGGCAGGCTCAAGGCGCGATGAATCTTCTTTCTGGAAAATGGAACGCGACTTTATTATAAAAAGTAAAGGAGATGCATTATGCAAATTACAGAATTGCGCATCCGAAAAGTGACGGGCGAAGGAAAGCTTCGCGCTTATGTTACAATTACATTTGACAACTGCTTTGTTGTTCACAATGTAAAAATTATTGAGGGCAAGGACGGCCTTTTTATCGCTATGCCTAGCAAAAAGACCGCCGCCGGAGAATACAAGGATGTTGCCCATCCTATCAGCCCGGAATTCCGTTCTGAACTCCAGAACAGAATCTTGGACGATTACAACAGCGGAAAGGTCATTGAGGCTTCCGCCGCTTCTGATTCTTCGGCTGAATAACGGAGATTGCCGCAAGGGCTTGGCCCGAGCGCTTTCTTATATACTTTGGGACGTCGGCAAGCGGTAAGCCAACGGTTTTTGGTGCCGTCATTCCACAGGTTCGAATCCTGTCGTCCCAGATTTTTTTATTAAGGTTTTATAGGGGTTAGAAAATGGACTTGATCATTAACGCAAAAACTCGCTCTACAACGGGCCGCGCCAACGCAAAGAGAATGCGCTTGCAGGGAAGAATTCCCGCTGTATTGTACAACCATGAAGGCAAGTCGACAATGTTGGACATTGACGAAGTTGAATTCAACAAGATTTGGAGAAACGTCACACCCTCAACTTTGATTAAAGTTACTGTTGACGGCGCTTCTCATGACGTTTTCATCAAAGACGCTGAATACAATATTCGCAACGACAAAGTTCTTCACGCCGATTTCTTTGAGCCCGCCGCTGACCAGGCTATCACAATGAAGATGCCCGTTCACTTGGTTGGAACTCCCGCCGGCGTCCTTAAGGGCGGATTCTTGCTCAAGCAGGCTCCGGAAGTTCAAATTAAGGCGGTTGCCTCAAAGATGCCCGCCCGCGTTGACGCTGACATTTCAGGCGTGAACATCGGCGAGAAATTCCTCGTTAAGAATCTCAACTTGGGGGACGGTGTAACAGTGCTTACTGACGCGGAAGTCGCGTTGGCCAGCGTTAAACCGGCGAGATAATTTATAGAGAGCCTTGCGCTGTTGTCGCGGGCTTTCTTGTTTAACCGTCAGGCAGAGCCTCCGTTTTTTCGGAGGCTTTTTTTTTGAGCGGTGGGCGATTTGACTGCATTTGAAGAAAAGCTTTTTGACTCTTTAAAAAAACTCATCGGGCCGGAGGAGTTTGGCCGGACAAAAGTTTTGGGAGCGGCGGTTTCTGGCGGCGCTGATTCCGTGAGCCTGCTTTGCGCTTTGGCAAAAATAAAGGAGAGCTTTGAAGGCGGCTCCAAAAAGGATTTGCCGGAAGCCGGGCAAAAGGCTAAAGGCCGCCAGTTTTTTCCAAAAATCGTTTGCGTAACTGTTGACCATTCAATCAGGCCTGAAGAGGAAAGCTCTGGCGACGCGGCCTTTGTCAAAAGCCTTTGCCAAAAACTTGGCGTTGAATGCGCCGTGAAAAAAATTGAGCGGGGCGCGGTGGAGCGCCTGGCTGCCCAACGCGGAAAGGGCGTCGAAGAAGCCGCCCGTTTTTTACGCTACCAAAAATTTGAGGGCTTTGCAAAAGAAAGCGGCGCCCAATTCATTTGTTTGGCCCACAATCAAAACGACGCGCTTGAAACCTTGCTGATGCGTTTTTTGCAGGGCTCTTCCGCCGCGTATGGAATCGCGGCAAGGCGTGAAAATTATCTGCGGCCGCTTTTGGACTTTAGCCGGGCGCAAATCGAGGAATACTTGCGCTCGCAAAAAGTTGATTGGCGGACTGACGCGACAAACAGCGACAATAAGTATTTTAGGAACAAGGCCCGAAATCTTTTGATTCCTTTTTTGGACCAAAACTTTGAGGGCTGGAAAAAGGCTTTATTGGCGGGCGGCGAAAAAGCCCTTTTTGAGGACTGCGCTGTCGATGCTTTTTTGGAAGACAGGCTTTTGGCCGCGGGAAAGAGCCCGGACTTTTTTGGCGAGGAAGACGGAGAGGTCCTTTCTTTTTGCGCGGATTTTTTTAAAAGCCTTCCAATCGCGCTTAGGCAAAGGCTTCTTTACAGGGCGGCGGGAAAGCTTGGCTTGGAAGAGCGGCTTCCGTATTCGTTTGTAAGGACTGTTTCTTTTTGGCCGGAAAAAGACTTTAAAAAAACGCTCGCCGCCGGCCTTGAGGCCTCTTCAAAAAAAGATAAAGTTTTTTTAAAAAAAATCAAAAAAGAGGCGACTGAATCCGGTTTTTTTGATATAATAGTAGGAAAGAACGGCGCGGAATCCTCTTATGTCCTTAGGAGCCGCGCGGTTGGCGATGAACTATGAAAAAGATTTTTAAGACATTGATTTTTGCGTCCTTGTTTTTGACGGCAGGACTTTCCTTTGCCCAAAGCGCGGCGAAGGATTTGGACTATAGCGCCCAAAAGGCCAACAGGCAAACCGCCTTGAGGTACTTGCGCCTGGCGAAAAACTACGCGATTCAAAGCGACTGGAAAAAGGCTTTGGCCGCCGCGACCGCTGGAAACAACTACGACGCGACTGTTGCCGACCTTTGGTATTTGATGGCCTTAAGCCAATACAACGAAGGCGCGACAAGAAAGGCGGTTCTTCCTGTCCTAAAAAATTCTCTTTCCGGCGCGGAGTGGGTTGACTACAACAAAAGCAGCGCGCGGATTTTTTACGCGGACTTGCTTTGTTCCACCGGAAAGCCGCGCGAAGCTTTGGATATCCTTGACCAGCGGCCTTACATTTATTCCGCCGACGCTGACTATGTCAGAATAAAGTCCTGCTACGCTTTGGGAGACGCGGCCAGCGTTCAAAGCGCGCGCGAAAAAGTTGACGTAAGCCGCCGCATTTATCCAGCCGACGAGCGCTTTCCTAATTTGTTTTTCGCGTATGAATACAAAATAATGTACCAAAAGAATTACGAGACCGGCACTTTTGACTATATGCCGCTGGATTCAATCGCGCGAAAAACAGCCGATTATTTCATCACGCGCGTTCCGGAATACAACAAGCAAAACCCGGAGTTGGAAGTCTACGCCGCGATTTTCGCCGAAGGCGAGCAAAGGACAAGATTGCTAAAGGCCTTTGACGCGCGCGGATTCAAGAGCCCGCTTTTTGCGGCGGCCGCTTTGGAAGACGGCGTCTTTACGGAAAGCCAAGCCTTTGACTACTTTTTGGACTTTATGGACAAGGGCGTTGACCTTTTTGACTTGGAACGCTTTGCCTCAAGCCTAAAAACTGACGAAGGCAAACAGAGAATGTTCGATTACTTGAACGCTTATTCGGGCGTCCTTTACATTGACACCAACAGAACGCTGGAGCGCAACGTGACTATTTCCTACAATCGCGGCCGCCCAGAGCGCATTGTTTACGACGCGGACAACGACGGCGGCGAGGATTGGAGCGCGGAGCTGGATTTTGGCGTTCCAAGGAGCGCCCATTTTGAGGACAAAAAAATCGATGTGTATTACGGAACATACCCCAGCCCTGTGCGAATCGTTTTTGAGGAAGTTCCCGGCGAGGAAGGAATAACAATCTTCAACCTCGCCGACGAAACCGTGGACGCAGAAATCTTTACCGTTAAGGCTGACGAGTTTTTGGCGGCGGCCGGCTTTAGGAAGGACTTTTACATCGTTGACGAGACAAGCCTTTGGAGCGGAAAGACTCTTTTTGACGTTGACCGCTTGATACTTTCTATCAGCAGCATGGAAAAGCCTTCAAAGGAGCGCGACGGCGCCTTGATAAAATTTTCCATGTTGAACGGCGAGCCTTACGCGGCCGATTATTTGGTGGACGGAAAGTTGTACGCCAGGGCGCAGTTTACAAAGCCGCTCACGCGCAGCGTCGACAAGGACGGCGACATGATTTTTGAGACCACGGAAATCTATGCCGAAAACGACGGCTCTGTTGTTGTAAGCAAGGATGACGCTGACGCCGCCAGCCAAAACATTTGGGGAAGCCCTGTTCCGAATCCCTTGATTTACTTAAAGGCAATCCATATCGACAGGAACGGGGACACTCTTCCAGACTTTTCCGAAGAGTATATGACTCTTGGAGGCCGGCGCGCCGCATGGGATTCCGACTACGACGGCAATTGGAACGTCCGTTACACCCTTTACCCGCAGGAGGAAGGGAAGCCTGTCGTTGAGCTTACGGAATTTTTTGTCCAAGGCGCCGAAAGAAAAGTTCCAGTTTCCATAAAGTTGGCCGACGGAGAACCGCAAGAGATTAAGGTTGACTCCGTGAACGTTCCTGTTACAAAAGGTAGGCAAGATTGTTTTTATTGGGTGGATGGAGAAGGAAGCGAAAGCCAAGAGTTGAATGTAATAGGTTTTATGAAAGGCGTCGAGCAGGGCGTCGTGTCGCAGTTTGACAGCGGCGATTGTTTTTTGCAGGCTGTTTTGATTGGCCAAAATATTTTCGCGCGCGCCGTAAAAAAGAGCGATGAAGTGAAACGAATCCAAAAGGAAAATGACATTCCGAAAAAAAATGATTAGAGTGTATTATGATTAGATTGATTGACTGCTTGCGCGCTTTTTTTGCGTTTGTTGCCCTTTCTGTTTTTATTTGCGCGTGCGTTTCGGAAAAGCTTCCTTCAAGAGTGGAGGAGAATTTAGATTACACGCAAAAAGACGTGCATGACGCGGAAGCCAAGCGCGTTTACGAGTTGCTTCAAAAAAATCCTGTCGAAGCCCTTTGGCGCTCCCTGATTTTAGCTGACAAAGAGATTAGCGACGAATGCGCCGGCTATGCAAGGGACGCGCTTGCCTCTCATGTGGAGCAAAAGGATTATGTCGAATCTTGGATTATTTACAATTCCCTTGTGACAGCCGGCTACGAAAGCCTTGCCGCTAATGTCATGGACAAGGCGGCCATGCGCGCTTTTTACTTTGACGGAGTGCCAGGCATTACAGGAAAGTCGCAGCCTCGTTTGGAAAAAATTTCGGACTACATACAAGGAACCGTAACGGTTTGGGTTGACCTTGGCATAAAGGTTCAAAACGGAATGGGATACGCGGCGCGCGTCATTGGCTCTGGCTTTTTCATTGATTCGCGCGGCTACATTGTCACAAACCATCACGTGATTGAAGAGCTTGTAAACCCAAAGTCGTCGGGCTACGGAAAAGTTTTTATAAAGATGGCCGAAAATTCCGACGAAAGAATTCCAGCGCGCGTTGTTGGCTATGACAGCGTTCACGATTTGGCATTGCTAAAGACGGAAGCTAAGGTTCCTTATGTCTTTAACTTGGGCTCGAAGTCGCAGTTGAACGTAGGAAGCGTGATTTATGCGATTGGCTCTCCTTTGGGCTTGGAGCGAACTCTTACAAGCGGCGTTGTTTCGGCCTCTGACAGAAAGCTTTTTACGACAGGAAGCGTGGTTCAAATTGACGCGGCCGTAAATTCAGGCAACTCCGGCGGCCCTTGCATCGACAAGGATGGCGTTGTGCAGGGCGTGGTCTTTGCGGGAATCGCCAGCTACCAGGGCTTGAATTTCGCGATTCCGATTGAATATCTAAAGCAAGACCTTCCGATTTTGTATCGCGGCGGCGAACGGAAATTTCCTTGGATTGGCGCTTACGGGCGCACTGCAAAGGCGGGCCGCGTCAGTTATGGTTTGGAAGTCCAATATGTCAAGCCGGGCAGCGCGATGGCCCGCGCGGGAATGAAGGCCGGCGATGTTGTCGTAAGGCTTGACGGAAAAAAAGTGGGAACGCTTGAAGACGCGCAGGATATTTTGCGCGACCATGTTCCCGGTTCCATAATCGCTTGCGAATACCTGGAAGGCGGCTCTTATGAGGCAAAAAAGGAATGCCTTTTGTTCTTGACGGAAAGGCCAAAGAATCCAGGCTACGACATATATCAGGGCGACATGGTGAAAAATTCTTTTGTCGCGATTTTTGGAATGGAGTTGGCTTCCTCGTCTGTGGAAAACAGCAAGACTTATGTCGTTAAGCGCGTGATTCCTGGAAGCGCCGCCGATGAAAACGGCTTTTCGGAAAACGATCCGCTCACAATAGGAAGAATCCAATTCAATGACGATAAAAGCGCGATAATGGTCGCTTTCTCGACAAAGAACAGAAGAAACGGATATCTTGACATAAACATAGCGATGCAGGCGATGCTTGACAGCCCTTATTATTTTTAAAACAGGAATTGAATTATGGTAGAAATGAAATGCAAGCGAAACTTTTGCATTGTGGCGCACATTGACCACGGAAAGTCGACTTTGGCGGACCGCCTTATCCAAAAGGCAAAGATTATCGACGACCGCCAGATGATGAACCAAATTTTGGACAACATGGACATTGAGCGCGAGCGCGGAATTACGATAAAAAGCCAGGCGGTCACGATTCCTTACCGGGCCAAGGACGGAAATGATTATGAGCTTAATTTTGTAGACACGCCCGGCCACGTTGACTTTAGCTACGAGGTAAGCCGCGCGATCGCTTCTTGCGAAGGCGCTCTCTTGTTGATTGACGCGTCGCAGGGAGTTGAGTCGCAAACCGTAAGCAACATGTACATGGCCTTGGAGCAGAATCTTACGATAGTTCCAGTAATAAACAAAATCGACCTTCCCAGCGCCGACATAGAGAGCGTGAAAAAACAAATCGACCACGACTTGGGCCTTTTGCCGGAAGAAGCGCAATTGGTCAGCGCGAAGACGGGGCAGGGCATCGACGACTTGATGGAAGCGATTGTAACGCTTTTTCCGCCGCCGTCCGGAGACGTCAACGCTCCGACGCAGGCTTTGATTTTTGACTGCCACTACGACGCTTTTAGGGGCGTAATTGTTCACATTCGCGTCATGCAGGGCCGCATAAAAGCCGGCGACACAATCCGAATGATGAGCTCTGGCTCCGAATACAAGGTCGAGAACATAGGCGTCTTTAAAATCAAGTACGAGGACACAGGCTTTTTGGAAGCCGGCGATGTAGGCTATGTCATAGCGGGAATCAAGACTGTCCAAGACGTAAAGGTTGGCGACACAATCACGCTTTCGACAAATCCAGCCGCCGAGCCGCTTCCAGGCTTTAAGGAAGTAAAGCCCGTCGTTTATTCATCCATCTATCCGCTTGACTCAAACGACTACGAGGAATTGCGCGACAGCATGGAAAAACTGCGCCTTAACGACGCGAGCCTTGTTTATGAAAAGGACAATTCGATCGCGCTTGGAAACGGCTTTAGGTGCGGCTTTTTGGGCCTTTTGCATTTGGAAATCATCGAGGAACGCTTGGAGCGCGACTTTGACCAAAGCGTCATTTTCACCGCTCCAAGCGTCCGCTATAAAATCACTCTTTCAAACGGAGAGGAAACTTTCATCGACAATCCTTCGGAATACCCGGAAGGAAAAATCAGGGCGGCGGAAGAGCCGTACATCAAGGCTTCTATTATCACTCCCGGCGAATACATCGGGCAAATCATGGCCTTGTGCAACGAAAAGCGCGGCGTTCAAACCAACATGCAGTATTTGGACGAAAAGCGCGCCGAGCTTACTTACGAGATGCCCTTGGCCGAAGTTTTGTTTGACTTTTACGACAGGCTAAAAAGCTACAGCCGTGGTTACGCAAGCTTTGACTACGAAATCATAGGCTACAAGCCTACGGAACTTGTGAAAATCGATATTTTGATTAATGGAAAGAGCGTGGACGCGCTTAGCCAGCTTACCTTTAAGGAAAACGCCTCGGCGCACGCGCACAAGGTTTGCCACCGATTGAAGGGCGAGATTGCGCGCCAGCAATTCAAGGTTGCCATCCAAGGCGCGATCGGAAGCCAAATAATCGCGCGCGAAACGGTCAACCCAGTGCGCAAGGACGTTCTTGCCAAGTGTTACGGCGGAGACATCACGCGAAAGCGAAAGCTTTTGGAAAAGCAAAAGGAAGGAAAGAAGCGCATGAAGATGATTGGCGACGTAGAGCTTCCCCAATCGGCCTTCCTTGCCGTTCTCAAGTCCGACGAAGACGAGGAATAGGAAAACGGTATGTCGCTAGGCTAATTTTGCTATAGGAAACGATTCAACCGCGCTCTCGCGAGCGCTGGCAATCAAGGCACGCTTCGCTTAAAGCCTTGACTCGTTCCTTTTGCGGCGCGATTAAAATTATCGCGCCGCAATAGCAAGCGCGGTTTCAATGTCTTTGCAAAAGAAGTCAATTTGCGATCGGACTCTTGTTAAAAAGCTTCGCTCAAGGCTTGGGGCGCTTCCGTCCGGAAAGTGCAAGTAAAGGTATTCGCGGCCGCTAAGCGAGCGCGATATTTGTTCGTCAAGCGAAATGTTTTTGTCCCGGAAATTCGAGCTGTCTCCCTTTGAAAGCAAGTCCGCCAAGGCCCGCAAATCGTATAGTTCCTGCGCCAGGAATTGGCGGACTTTTTGGACTCGCTCCGTGTCCGCGCATGGGCCGGCGGCATTGGCAAACCCAAAACCGTTTGAGGCCGCCGCATGGCTAGAAAGGCCTAAATCGTTTGAGGCCGCCTTCTTTGCCTTTTCATCGTTCAGTACGCCTAAGAGGCTCGCTTTTTCAAGTCCAAGGTCCAAGCCGCTTTTTCCAGCGTCGTAAAGGTTTTTAGCTCCGTTAAAGTAATCCTTAAAAAGGGCGGCGTAAGCGGAAAGGTTTTTTGTGGTCCAAACAGGCCGCCCGTCTTTTCCAAAAAGTTTTTGGCTTCCAGGCCCAAAAGCCGCCGCGAGGTTTTGGGCGGGATAAAGCCTGTTTGACAAGAGCGAAAGCGCCTTGCTTTGCGCGCTTGAAAGAGCGTGCGTTCTTCCTGCGCTAAAGGAAAAGTCCAAGCCTGTGACATAGACAGGAACGCTATCGTTTTTTCTAAGAAGCAAGGCTAGGTAAACCGCCGTAAGGCCTATCGACCCGAGCGGCGGCGCGATTTTGGGCAGCAAGGATTTTTTTGCCAGGCGGGACAAAAAATTGTTGTTGTCAAATTCGCTAAAGTAAAAGGCGCTGTTCTTGTAAAAGCGGCGCGCGATTTGAGGCCTTGATGTCAGGTCAAAGAAAAAGAATGGGCCGCTGTCCTGCCCGCATTTTTGGCCTTGGGCAAGCCCAATGTAGGCCTTTTCTATTGCCCATTGGCTTTCGGTTGCGGCGATTGCGTCAATCTTTATTCCGGCGGCGCTTAGGGCGGGAACGGCCGCGTCAACGGCCAGCGTAAAAAACGTTTGTTTTATTTCAGCGGCGCCTTCTTGGGCTTTTGAACGATTTTTGAGCGCTGACGTCGTAAGCTTGTCTAGGCTTTCTCCGGCGCCGCAAACAAGAATCGGCTTTTCTACCGCTCCTTCCAGCGCTTCAAACGGAGTGGAAGACGCGGCCAACGGCAGGTTCTTAAAAAGGTTTTTGCTGTAAAGGCGGCCAAGGCGGACTAGGGTAAGTCGGTTTTTCCAAAAGGCCGCGACGATGTTTTGGGCGCATTCAAAAAAGCTTTTGTAAAAGCCAGGCGCAAGCGACGCCCCCGCGCTTAAGTCAAGCCTTATGACGCGGCGGAATTTCTTTGGTGAGCCGTTAAAAAAATCGTTAAGGCCTTGCGGATTGTTTTTGTCAAGGGGAAGAAGAGGAGCGGCCAAGTCCTGCCTTATGATTTCCTGGCTTTCAAAAGCATGGAGCGGAGGGTCCGCCTCAACGCATAAAAAATCTGAATTTGCCGCTTGGCATTTTTCCTTCAATTCCTTGTAACCGTAAAAGAGGGCGGGCGAAAAGGCCAATACCAAAGTTTCCGGCAAGAGTTCCAGATTTTGTATGGCTTGCATTACGCTTTTTTGTGGATTGTATTTTGAATAAAGGAAACGGTTTTTATATTGAAGCGTAAAGGCCGCCTCGCCCGCTTGCGCGGAAGAAGCGACCTTTATTAATGCAGGCTCGTTTTCAGCCATGAATCTTACTGCTTTTCACCTGTAAAGACAGCCATGAATTCGGCGGAGTTGGACTTGATTTTTGGGCTGCTCTGAATCGCTGAATTCACTACGACTGAGTCGGCGTTGGCGATTTCGGGCGTGATAAGCCTCTCCGCGTCTTCGGCCGAAGTTCCGCCTTCGCTAATCTCTGAACAGCGCAAGACAACAACATTGTCTGTCGTGGAGATGACAAGTGGACTGGAAACTTCGCCCTTGTTCAACTTGAAGGCCGCCTTTAGGAACGCTTCGTTTGTGGACGCTCCCTTTAATTCGGCCTTGTCCTCAAGCGTTGAGCGGCCGATTAGAGTTTGGTTGTTCCAATTGAGCGCGAAAGAGGGCGTGCTTTCTTTTGTTAGGCCAAATTTTCTGCAAGCCTCGTTGAATCCGCTTGTGGCGGCCGCGGCAATAAAGTCGTTGGCTTTGGCGGTGTAATAGTCTTGGACAAAGCCCTTTTCGTTTGTAAAAATGTATGTCTTTACGGCCTGGAAATCTTCGTCGCTTTCAATGTCAAGCTTGGCGCTGTCGCCGCGGCACTTGAAAACGGCCCATGAAGAGTTAAGCTCCACAGGATTTGAAAGACTGTCTTTTGTTAGAGTCAAAATTTGCGCCGCTTGCTCTTTGTCCTTAAAAAGCGTTTCGATTTGATAGGCGCGGTTTTGCGTGACTTTTCCGCTTTCGGAATCGCCCGCGATTTTTGTTGAGTATGATGTGACGGCGTCTTCGAATGTGATTTCTGAGTTGTTGATTCGCTTGAGGACGTCTTTTGCCTTCGCTTCGTCGTTGACAGTGATTACGCTAAGGTCGTACTTTGTGAATTTGTCGGCGTTCTTTTGCGCGAACCCCTTTATTTCCTCGTCGGGAAGCGAGCTCATGCTGAAGGCCGCGTATTCAAACTCACGAACCTCTGTTCCCATTTTGCGGATGAACTCCAATTCCGCCGAAGATGTCTTAAGGCCGTACAATTTTGCGTCTTTAACAGAGGCGAATGAGCCAAAGAGGTCTTCGTAAGAGCGGCCGGCGTCAAGCGCGTTGACAACCTGCTCTTGGTTCTTGCGCTTTGCGTCGTCGCTTGTGGCGTTGTAAAGCGCCTGGGAGAATTCTCCGCTTTCGCTGTAATACTGGTTTATTAACGCGCGGTCAATCGCGCTGTCCGGCGCGATCCAGCCGCTTTGCGCTGTCATGTCGCGCAAGGCCATCGGACCGCAAACTTGGTTAAAGGCTTGGCTAAAGGCCATTGAATAAAAGAAGGACGCGTATTCGGCTGAAAAGCTGTAACCCTGCTGCTCCATTCTTTGAACCGCTTGCATCGCGAGCGTATGGAATTCCGTTCCTTCCTCAAATTTGATGGGAACTCCATTGTAGCTTCCGTAAGCTGGCAGGCGGTTTTCGCCGACTCCTCCTGAGAGGGCGGGAACCAAAACAAAAATGAACGCGGCGATCAACAAGATGATGATTCCGCCGATGCTGTAAAGACCTTTTTTCATAAAAAGACACCTTAAAATATTTGTAAAATAGTAGAAATATTATAGTATAAAAAAAGCCCCTCGTCAATAGCGCGAGGGGCCTTGCGCGCGGCGCGGCTTGAGCGCGGCGCTTGCGGTGAGCGCGGCTTTAGTTCAAATGTTCCAGGACAAGCTGGCCCATTTTCTTTGTGCCTACAAGCTTTCCGGCGGCTTTTACGGCCTCGCGGTCGGCTCCGGCGATGTCGCCCGTTCTCCAGCCTTCGTCCAAAACTTTGGCCACGGCGCTCTCGATGGCTTTGGCTTCCTCTTCCAGCTTAAAGTCAAAGCGCAGAAGCATGGCGGCCGAAAGGATTGTGGCCAAGGGGTTGGCCAAGTCCTTTCCCGCGATGTCGGGGGCGGAACCGTGAATCGGCTCGTAAAGGCCGGGGCCCGTTCCGTCGCCGATGCTGGCCGAGGCCAACATTCCGATGGAGCCTGTGACTTGCGCGGCTTCGTCTGTCAAGATGTCGCCGAACATGTTGCTTGTGGCGATTACGTCAAACTGGCGCGGGTTCTTTACCATTTGCATGGCGGCGTTGTCGATGTACATAAAGTCAAGCGCGATGTCGGAATATTCCTTGTGGACTTCCTCGGCAACCTTGCGCCACAAGCGGCTTGAGTTGAGGATGTTGGCCTTGTCTACGACCGTCAAATGCTTTTTGCGGTTTTTGGCAAAGTCAAAGCCCATGCGGACGATGCGCTCGATCTCGGCCCATGTGTATTTTTCGGTGTCCCAAGCGGTCTTTCCGTCCGCGCTTGTTCCGCGCTCGCCAAAGTAGATTCCGCCTGTAAGCTCGCGGACTACCAAAACGTTGATTCCGTCGCCGGCAATCTCGTCCTTAAGCGGGCAGGCGTCCTTAAGCTGCTTCCACATTACGGCCGGGCGAAGGTTTGCGAAAACTTTCATTCCGCCGCGAAGGCCAAGCAAAGCCTTTTCCGGGCGGATTTCGGGGGCCACGTCGTCCCACTTGGGGCCGCCGACCGCTCCCAAAAGGGCCGCGTCGCTTGAAAGCGCTATGTCAAGCTGTTCCTGGGGAAGGGGATGGCCAAACTTGTCGATGGCTCCGCCGCCCGCGATTACGTTTTTATAAGTCCACTTGTGGCCGAATTTCTTGGCTATCGCGTCAAGCACGTTTACCGCTTCGGCTACTACGTCAGGTCCGATTCCGTCTCCGGGAATCAAGGCGATGGTCTTTTCCATATGAATACCTCGTGTTTATTTATGCTAAATTTCTTTAAGTATACTGTAAACCGCTCGTATTGTCAATTCCTGACGCCGCCGTGACTGGGAGCCGCTTTTTTTTACACCAGCTTATTAAAATGCTTTTCAATATCTTTTATCAGCTTGTACTCAAAGGAGTCGACCAGCGCCATCCAGGAGGCTTCCATTACGTCGGAACTGACGCCGACCGTCGACCAAGAATCCATTCCGTCCGAGCTTTCTATCAAGACGCGGACTTTGCTGGCAGTGGCGGCCTTTCCGTCCAAGACGCGGACCTTGTAGTCGGTAAGGCGGATTTGTTCCACCGCGGGATAAAAGCGGGAGAGCGCCTTTCGCAGGGCGATGTCCAAGGCGTTCACCGGGCCGTCGCCTTCGCCGGCTGTGACTTCGATTTGGTTGTCGACTTCGACTTTGATTTGCGCTGTGGCGTTGACGCCTTTTTCGGGCCGCGGGTTCACGCCGTTTGTTTGGTAGTAGCGCAGCTTAAAGAAGGGCTGGTATTTTCCCATGATTTTTCGGACGAGAAGTTCAAAGGAGCCGTCGGCGCCCTCAAACTGGTAGCCTTCAAATTCAAGCTCCTTCATCCTTGCCATAATCGTCTTGACGATTGGGTCGTCCTTTGTGATGCTGGGCATGAACTTTTGAATCTTCTTGATTACCATAGAGCGGCCGGCGACTTCGCTCATAAGGAAGACGCGCGCGTTTCCAACGCTTTCGGGCTCCACGTGCTCGTAGGCCGAAGGATTTTTAAGGACCGCGTCGATGTGCATTCCGGCCTTGTGGGCAAATGCGTTGGCGCCGACATAGGGCATGCCGGGATTAAGCGGAAGGTTTGTGAACTCCGCCACGCGCTTGCAAATGGAAGTGAGCGACTTTATGTTTTCGCCGGGAAGGCATTCGTAGCCCATCTTTAATTGCAAGTCTGGAATGATTGTCGAAAGGTTCGCGTTTCCGGTGCGCTCGCCAAAGCCCAATAGGACGCCCTGCACGTGCGTGGCGCCGGCTGTGACTGCGATAAGCGAGTTTGCCACAGCAAGGCCCGAATCGTTGTGGGTGTGGATTCCGATAGCGCAATCCTTTCCAAACTCTTTTACAACGCGCTCGACGGCTTCCTGCAATTCGTTTGGCATCGCGCCGCCCTTTGTCTCGCAAAGGTTAAGGACTTCCGCGCCGCCGTCTTTCGCGGCCTTCAATGTCTTAAGCGCGTATTCCGGGTTGTCCTTGTAGCCTGTAAAAAAGTGCTCGGCGTCGTAAATTACTCGCATTTTGTTTTGGCGCAAGAACTCGCATGAGTCCTTTATCATAGCGAGGTTTTCTTCCTCGCTTGTGTGGAGGATTTCGGTCACATGGAAAAGCCAAGACTTTCCGAAAATCACGGCCCATTCGGTTCCGGCGGAAACAAGGCTTTGGAGGTTTGCGTCCTCGCTGGGCTTTATGTCCTTTCTGCGCGTGGAGCCAAAGGCGCAAAGCTTGGAGTGGGAAAGGGGAATCTTTTTCATCTCTTGGAAAAATTCCATGTCCTTGGGATTTGAGCCGGGATTTCCAGCCTCGATAAAGTCCACGCCCAGCTCGTCAAGCGCCTGGCAAACGTGAATCTTGTCTTGCACTGAGTAGCTGATTCCTTCGCCCTGCGCTCCGTCGCGCAAGGTAGAGTCCAAGATTTGAATTTTCTTTCCGCTCATTCTTTTCTTTCCTTCCAATTACTGGCTTTTGACATGTCGTCAAAGACATCATACACTTTTATTCCGTCAAGGTCAAACTTATAAAGGCCGTGCTTTCCGGGATCGTAGGGCGCTCCGGCGACAACTCCGTATGCCGCGCTTTCCTCGCGTTTAGTTATTTCTTTGCCTGTCCATGGGTTTACGGGCTTTTCTATTATTCCCTCAAAGGCAAGGCTTGGTGTGTCGCCGTTTGTCATAAAGGAGCCGTCGACCGTAAATTTGCGAGCGGCGTTTTTGCCGGAACCATTTTTGTCCGTAAAGTCTTTTACCATTAATAGCGGATGGTTTTGGTCCAAGCCGTAGCCGTCGATTGAATTTCCTTCCGTAAAGAATTCCCGAGGCCCTTCGCGTCCGGCGCCGTGGTCTGCGACAATTATTATTCTTGTGTTGTCGTAGCAGCCGTTTTTCCTTAAATAATCCATCCATTTGGCCACAAGCTTTAGCATCGCGATGTTCGTGCTGACAGTGTCGTTGTAGGAATACGCGCCGAATTTTCCCTTGTCCGTTATTTTTTCTGAAGGAACAAAGTCCGGCGCCTGCAAGTCCATCGACGTGTGCGTAAGCATCGATTCAAGCAAAATGAAGTTTCCGTTGGGGCCGCCTGTAAAGTCAGTCAAGTCTGGCAAATAGTCAAGGACTGAGTATTTCGCTATGTAGTCGATTATGTCCGAAAAATCATCGTCGCTAGTCCACCAGTCGCCGTCGTCGTAAATGCTTTCGCGCAAAAACATCGGGCTGATTTTAAAGAACGCGAACCAAAGGAAATTCCTTTTTATCGCTTGGCTTGTCGCGTTGGGCCGAATGTTTTGCGGGTGCTCCGAAATCCACTTTGAGGCGTGCCTTTTTTCCAAGTTGTAGCCTTTGATTTTGGGATAGGGGTCGCAAATCGTCATGTCCGGAATCCAATTGTAGTTGGCCCAAGACAAGTCCACCGCTTGGCAGTCAAAGCCGGCTTGTTCCGTAAAGACGCGCGGCATAAGCAAAAGCGCCTCGTTGTTTTTTTCTTTCAGGGGAACGCCGCTTCTTTTGTTCATTTCTAGCGGAGTGTATTCGTAGCCGCCGTAAAGGGGCGGGGCGCCCAGCAATGTGTGCGAGTCGTAGGAGAGCGCGTGGCTGTAAAAAGTCCAGTCCTTGTATTCTTCCTCTAGTTCAGGGTAGGCTTCAAAAATCGGAAGCAGGCAGGCGCTCTCCGCGCGGTCGCTCATTATGACCACGACGTTTTTTCCTTCTTTTGAAAAATGAAAGATCGGCTTTATGTCTTTTTCTTCATGAACTTGCCGCGCGGCGTATTTGTTGGATTCGATTTGAATTTTGGTCGCGTTTATCGTTCCCATGGCAAGAAATGAAATCATGGCAATCGAGAAAACCGAAAGCAAGGTTTTTTTTGCCTTTGGAAACTTGTAGGCCGCTAAAAGCGCCGCCGTCAAAAGAGCGAGGGTTGCCGCGTTCAGCGCTTTTGCGGCGGCTGAGTCCACCACCGTTTTCTCAAAGATTAACACGCGGCTTAGGATTCCGTAGTTTCCTCCAAAGGCAAAGGCGTTTGCGGCCGCCCATAAGAGCGCCAAAGACGCGGCGAAAGCCATTAGCGTTTGGACTTTTTTTCCGAACAAAAAGTAGACGCAGCAAAGCCAAAAAACAAAGAAGCCCAAGCTTTGGACAAGCGTAGTCAAAATGTAACGGTTGGGATTCATTATTCCGTCTATGTCGACAAACTCTTGGACCGAGGAGGAAATTGTGTAGGACGGAATCACAAGGCCGGTCAAAAGGGCCAGCGAAAGCGCGCAAAGCAAGAATATCGAATGGCGGAGGCTTTTGTTTTGCGCCAATTCCTTTAACGGTTCCTTTATCGCCCATGCGGCCGCCTTTACGATAAGCGGAGTGAAAAAGATTAGCGATAGCAAAAACGCAAGGACCACGCGCTTTGAGAAAAGGCCGTTGTGAACAAAAAGCGTCCTGAAAATTCCCGTCGCCGCCGCCGCGCAGGCCAAAAGGTACAAGGCCAAAAGCGGCCGCTTGATCTTGTAAAAGATGTTCTTTACAAGGCTAAAGACGTTGTTCATCGTCCAGTACAAAACCAAGCCGGAGGGCGAGTCGTACAAAATCGCAAGGAAAACAAGCGCCATCGCGTAAATCGGAAGCTTTTCCTTTAGCTTAAAGCCTTTTGTGTAAACGGCGCTTCCGGCGATGTTGATGATTGTCATTGCGATCGGCAAGACGTTTACCGGAAAAGAGCCGATGGAAAAAAGCGCGTCGGGCTTCCCCATGTCGCGGATAAAAAAGAAGCTGTAGCCTTGAAGAACGGATAAGTTTGACAAAAAGGAATAGGCCGCGATGAAAAACGGAATTTGTATCAAAAGGCCGAATGACGAGCGCAAGGCCATCAAGGGATGGTAGCGCTTTTGCTTGTAAAAGGTCGTCAAGACCATGTATTGCTCGTCGCCTTTAAAGGCTTTTTTTATCCGGTCGATTCCAGGACTCATTTCTTTTTGCTTGTCACGCTCTATTTGCTGCCATTTTTCGGCAACGATGTAAAGGGGCAGGCACAAAAGCGAGACGGCCACGCTGACTCCGATGACGGCAAAGCCCCTGTCTCCGCAAACCGCGCGCGCAAGCTTGTACGAGGTTTCTATTATGAGAGCGAGAGGATAAATTATCAGAGTGTACAGAATGTTCGCCATGTCGCTCGCTATTTTCCTACATTAATACTCTTCATGTAGTCGCGGAGAACTTTTGTAAAGCGCTCCATTTCTTCAGGCTTTATGTCGCCCATGTTGGCTATGCGGAAGGTGTCGATGTTGCCGAGCTTTCCGGGGTAAATCGTAAAGTTAAAGCTTTTTGCGTAGTTGTGCAGAGCGTTGAAGCTGTATTTTGGCGTGTTGGGAATCAAAATCGCGGTGATGAAATGCGACTGGTATTTTCTGTCCACGAGCATTTTTAGTCCGATGTCGTCCAAGGCTTTGACCAAAATTTCCCAGCAAGCGGTAAAGCGCTCGTAGCGCTTTTGAACGGTCTCGACTTTTGTTTCGATGATGGCTTGGCGCAAGGCGTAGAAGGTTTGGACGGGCGGGGTAAAGCGCGTTTGCTTGGTCTCCAAGAAGTACTTGTACTGGTCGTAAAGGTTGAGGTAGTAGTTTCTCATCGGCCAGTCCTTTTGCTTTAAAAGCTCGTCGCGCTTGCAAACTACAAAGCCCACGCCGGCCATTCCGCCGATGTGCTTGTTTGACGTGCTTGTGGCAAAGTCTATTCCAAGGGAGCCAAGGTCGATCGGCATTCCGCCGTAGGCCGAGACTATGTCGCAAATCGTAGTCATTCCGTGTTTTTTCGCCAGCGGGCAAATCGTCGCAAGGTCGTTTAAAAGGCCGGTCGTGGTTTCGTGGTAGACAATCGCGAAGGTCGTGTATTTTTTTGCCTGCATTTGCTTTTCAAGCGCGGCGACGTCGATCGGCTCGTATGTGGAGGATTTGAACACGTCCATGTCGATATTGTAGACGCTCGCGATTTTGGCAAGGCGCGCGCCGTATGAGCCGTTGTCCACGACGAGCAGTTTTCCGTCGGGCGGAACGCAAGAGCTGACCATAGCCTCGTCGGCGCCGGTGCCAGAACAACCGAACATTACGGTAATGTAATCCTTGGGATTGGCGCAAACTTCGGTAAGGCCCTCGGCGACTTCTTCCATAAGGTTTCCGAACTCAAGCTCGCGCGGACAAATGTCGGCGACGACTTGCGCGTACTTTACGCTGTCGGTCGTTGTGGAAGGGCCGGGGTTTAGCAAAACTTCGCGGCGCACGGACCACAAGGATTCGTTTTCCTTGACGCGCGGGTAAATTTCCTTTTCCGCCCTGGAAAGCATGGCCTCGTCGTCGATTTCGGTCCAAGCGTAATATTCGATTTTGCGGACATAGACTTTTGAATTGAAGTCGGCGGCGCTGGAAATTTCCGCCAAGACGCTTTCGTAGTCGGCCTTGATTCGGCCGGCGTCGGCTTTGTACCAGGCCATCATCTCGTCAAGGCAAGCCTTTGAAAGCTTTGAGATTCCCACAAGCTCGCCGGCCAAATTTTTTACGCTGGCCTTGTCCTTTGTGGCGCGGCATAGGGCGCCGTCGCTTCCGTTTTCCAAATAAACTTCGTCGTCGGAATGAGTCGCGCCGCTTGCAAGAACAACGTTTTCGCGCTCGTCGTTGGCCAAGACCTTAAGGCCAACCGCGTCGTAAAGCAAATCGCTTTCGAGCAAGAAAAAGTCGCCTTTGATGAAAGGCGCGCAAACGGCGATTGTTCCCATGCTGGAAGTGTTCGCGTAGTTTTCGTTCTTGACCGTTTTTATGACGGAATATTTTTTGGCCAGCTCGTCGTAGGCCTCGGAGCAGTGGCCTGTTCCGATGATGATTTCCTCAACGCCCGAGGCAATCAATTTTTGGACGCTTCGTTCCACCATAGGAACGCCGTCAATCGGGATAAAGCCTTTCGGCATTTCTTTTGTTCTGTCGCCAAAGCGGCTTCCTAGTCCTCCGGCCGCGATTATCGCTTGTTTTACCATAATTCCATTCCTTAGGGGAAGACAACCCCTCTACTTCGAAGCGGGGGTTTTCTTCCCCTAAAACCCCAACTTTCCCCAGCACGATTCAAGGGTCGCGCCCTTGAAAATCCTGCTTTTTTTATCTGCTTCCAAGGAACTTCATCAGTTCCTGCTTGTTCTCAATTGGAGAGCTTTTTGGCCTTCCCAAATCCTTGCGGGCGCCTTTCTTTACCAATACTTCGATGAACGAAAGCTTTTTGCTTTCCTTTGCGCCCTTGATAGCCGAGTCCAATTCGCTAAGCGTGGCGGCTTTTACGACGTTCTCGTAGCCGCAGCCTGTCGCGATTTTGCAAAAGTCAATTTCGCGGCCTACGGTCGGCTGTCCTCCAACAGAGTCGTGCGCTCCGTTGTTCAGCACAAAGTGAATGTAGTTTGAAGGCTTCCTGCTTCCGATTGTGGCCATGCCGCCCATTTGCATTATGCTCGCTCCGTCTCCGTCAAGGCAAAAAACGGCGCGGTCTTTTTTTTGCATGGCGATGGCAAGCGCTATTTGGCTTGCGTGTCCCATTCCGCCGACTGTAAGGAAGTCGCGGCTGTGGTCCATGCTGTGCTTGTCGCGAAGCTCGTATAGCTCGCGGCTAATCATTCCTGTGGTTGAGACAAAGGCGGTTTTGTCGTCGGCAGAAAGCATGATTTTTTCTATCGCTTCCTCGCGGCTCATCTTTCCTTCAACGGGAACGTTGTTTTGCAATTTGTATTCGTCAAAGGTTCCCTTGCGGATTACAAAGGCGTACTGGGCATTGTTTTCTTTTATGTACTTGTAGGCCTTTTCAAACTGGGAGGGTAGGTCGGCCTCGTTTTCGCTCAAAACTTCGTAGGGAACTTTCATCGCGTCAAGCAAATCGCAAGTGACCTTTCCCTGCTTCACGTGCTGGGGCTCGTCGTGGACGCCCGGCTCTCCGCGCCAGCCGATGACGATCAGCATCGGGATTGAGTAAACGTCGGGGTCTGCGATTGACATCAAGGGGTTTACCATGTTTCCTTCGCCCGAGTTTTGCATGTAAATCATCGGAATCTTGCCTGTCGCAAGGTGGTAGCCAGTGGCAAGTCCCGTCGCGCTTCCTTCGTTTGCGCTTATTATGTGCTTGTCGGCGGGAGCGGTGTCAGTGATGTAGGCGCAAAGATTTTTTAGTAGGGAATCGGGGACTCCGGCAAAGAAGTCCGTTCCGTTTTTTATCAAAAGGTCGTAAAAGTATGAAGGTCGTATCATTACTTTGTCCCCGGAATCAATTCCAAGATTTGCTTTATCGGCATGCACAGGTCGTTGACTTCAAGGCTTCTCTCGGCCTCAAGAATCGTTTCGGCGCACTTTTTCATCGCGGGGTAGGAGGCTCGAAGCATGTGGTTTGCGTAAATGATTACGTTGGCGCCCCATTCGGCCAATTCCTTTTCGGTGAACTGGTTGTAGGTTGTCGGAACCAAAACGATTGGAACGCTCTTGTATTCGGCGCGGAACTTTTGGCAGAATTCCTTTATGTCCATTCCGCTCTTGTCCTTTGAGTGGATCATGACGCCGTCCGCGCCGGCCTTTACGGCGGCGAAGGCTTTTTTGAGCGCCTCCTCGACAGAGTAACCCGCGATGATTTCCTCGATGCGCGCGATAATCATAAAGTCCTTTGTGACTTGCGCTTTTTTTCCTTCCGAAATTTTGTGGCAGAATTCCTCTTCGCTCGCAAGCTCTTGCTTTACTTCCGTTCCAAAAAGCGAATTCTTTTTAAGGCCCTTTTTGTCCTCGATGATTACGGCGCTGATTCCGTTTCGTTCCAGCGTGCGGACTGTGAATACAAAGTGCTCGGCGATGTCGCCCGTGTCTCCGTCGTAAATGATTGGCTTTGTCGTGCATTCCAAAATGTCGGTCAAAGACTGCATTCTTGTCGTAAGGTCAACGGCCTCGATGTCGGGCTTTCCCTTGCTGGTGGAATCTGTTAGCGACGACGACCACATTCCGTCAAAGCGGTGGACTCCGTCGTCCTTTGTCACTTCCGCGTTTTCGATGATTAGTCCGCTAAGGCCTGAGTGCGCTTCCATGATGCGGACAATCGGCTTTGCCGCGATAAGGCGGCGGAGCGCGGCTCGGCGGACGTCGGGCGTGGTTCCGATTGAGGAGGCGTTCTCCGCCAAGGCCGACGAGTTGATTCCCTGAGTGTAGGGGATTTCGACCACTTGGCCGCCCCATTCCTTGACCGCCTCAAAGACTTCGTCGCGGATTTTTGAAAGGTAGTTTGTCTTCCAGTCGTCGCCGTGAATCATGAAGTCCGGCTTGTATTTTTTTAGGTTGGGAACGTAGCTCCATTCCTCTTGGGGAACGACGCGGGCGACTCCCTTTATGTTTTCGACAACCTGCTTTCGCTGCTCGTAAGTAAGGTAGGGAAGGCGCTTGTGGCTTACAATCGCGCTGTCAGTCAAAAGGCCCACGGTAAGGTCGCCCAGCTTTGCGCCTTCCTTTATGATGTTGATGATTCCAGGGTGGATTATGTCTCCCGTTATTCCAAGGTAAACTGTCTTTGCCATTACGCTGTCTCCTTTTGAACTTCTTTATTTTGCTCTTCAACCGTTTTTATCATATAGTCCGCGATGTTCTTGCCCGCCTGTCCGATATGCATCCAAGCCTCTTCCTTTGAGCGCTTTCGGCCTGCGGCCAATTCGGCGCTGTCGCTTGCGTTTTGAATCACTTCCTTTATGTTGTCAAACTGGCTCTCGTTCAGCTCTATGCCGATTTTCTTTAAGGTCTCAAACTGCCAAAGCTTTTCTCCGTGGCCGGGAAGGTCGTATGCGTCATAGGGCATAAGGTTCATTCCGGCCTTTACGTACATTACCGGCTTGTCTCGCAGGAAGGTGTAGTCGAATATGATTCCAGAAAAGTCAGAAATCATTATGTCGGCCTTTTTTAGCGAGTAAATGTTGTCGCGTTCGTAGTCCCATTCCACGTTGGGACAGTCCTTGTAGCGTTTTTCCAAGCGCTCCAGCATGTCGGCCTCGGACTTCTTTGACTGGGGGTGGGGGCGGACGATGATTCTCCAGCCGCTTTTGGAAAGCGGGTCCAAAAGCTTTTCGCCGTAGCGCTTAAGGACGCCGACTTCGCCCCAAGACGGCGAGACCAATACGGTAAAGGGATGCTCTTTTTCTTCGGGAACGCCGTCCATCTTTTGCGCCAAAACGTCTAAGTAGGCGCAGCCGACTGTGACAAGGTCCTTTTTGGCCACGCCGCGCTCGTTTTCCAAGTAGCGCAAGTCCTTTTTTTGGTAGTCGCCGGTAAGCAAGACCGCGTCGTAGTAGTCAAGGCCAAAAAGGCGGTAGGTCGTCGCGTCGTTTGCCATGTGAAGGACATGCGCGTAACTCTTTACGTTGCGGCTGCGCTTCCACTGGTAAACGTTGAGGCCTGGCGTGGTTGAAAGAAGGATTCCTGCCGACAGCATGTTAAGGCGCGCGAAGGCCGCGTTTCCTTCCCCGATGAACTCCGCCTTGACGAATTGGTAGCATTGCTCAAAGCAGGGGTCGTCCTTGGAACTTGTCAAAAAAGACAATGGAATCTTTCGCGCCTCAAATTCGTCGCAAACAGGCTTAAAGGTGTTCCAATAGTTCTTTCCCTCGGAATATATGACATAAGGCTTGTAGGAGGCGTCGCGGAGGGCCGCGTCCTTTCCCTTTGTGCCGCTAAAAATAAGCTTGGCTTTTAGCCACGCGGCCTTTGCCAAAAAGAAAAGCGTCGCCGCCGCTCCAATCACGATAGAAAAAAGCATGCTTCCCGTGCCGGGATCAATGTATAGAAATGCCATCGGACGCTCCGTTGCTTGCAAAAAAATTTCTATATATTATAGTGAAAACCCCGCATTTATTCAACTATTGAAAAAGCGCGCGAAGCGCGCTATCATAGTAAACTATGAAAGGAATTGTTCTTGCCGGCGGTTCTGGAACCCGCCTTTACCCGATTACAAAAGCCGTCTCAAAGCAAATCTTGCCCCTTTACGACAAGCCGATGATTTACTACCCGGTCAGCGTTCTTATGCTGGCTGGAATCCGCGAGGTTTTGATAATCTCAACCCCGCGCGACATAAGCGTCTTCAAGGAGCTTTTCGGCGACGGCTCATGGCTTGGAATGCGCTTTGAGTACGCCGTGCAGGAAAGCCCTCGCGGCTTGGCCGACGCCTTCATTGTCGGAGAGAAATTCATCGGAAGCGACTCCGTGGCTTTGGTGCTTGGCGACAACATTTTTTACGGCCAGTCCTTCAGCCAGTCCCTGCTCAATTCCACCAAAAAGATAGAGAAAGACGGCGGAGCGGTGATTTTCGGATATTACATCAAGAACCCCACCGCTTACGGCGTCGTAGAGTTTGACAAGGACGGAAAAGTCTTGGGAATCGAGGAAAAGCCCTCAAAGCCCAAGTCAAACTACGCGGTTCCGGGCCTTTACTTTTACGACAACTCGGTCGTCCAAATCGCAAAGGACGTCAAGCCTTCCGCCCGCGGCGAGATAGAAATCACCAGCGTAAACAACGCCTACCTTGAGCGCGGAAAGCTAAGCGTGGAGCTTTTTGGCCGCGGCCTTACCTGGCTTGACACGGGCACCTACGACGGCCTTTTGGACGCCGGAAACTTCATCGCCACGATTCAAAAGCGGACCGGCCTTTACGTAAGCTGCCTTGAGGAAATCGCCTACAAGAACAAGTGGATCGGCCGCGACGATCTTTTAAAGCTGGCCGCGGGCTACAAGACCAGTTACGGCGAATACCTAAAATACTTGGCCGAGGAAAATTAATGGCCTTTGAATTTAAGGAATGTCCGATAAAGGGCCTTTACGAAATTCAGCCCAAGGTTTTTGGAGACGCGCGCGGATATTTTTTTGAGTGCTACAGCGAGCGCGATTTTTTTGCCGCCGGCTTGGCCGAGCGTTTTGTGCAGGACAACCAGTCCATGTCTGCAAAGGGAGTTTTGCGCGGCCTTCATTTTCAAAAGCGCCATCCGCAGGGAAAGTTAGTCCGCGCGATTCAAGGGCGGGTGCTTGACGTGGCGGTTGACCTTCGCGACCAAAGCCCGACTTTTGGAAAATGGCATGGCGTGATTTTGGACGCGCAAAAGCAAAACCAATTTTACATTCCGCGCGGCTTTGCCCACGGCTTTTTTGTCCTAAGCGACACTGCGGTTTTTGGCTACAAGTGCGCGGATTTTTACCATCCGGAAGACGAGGGCGGCCTTATCTGGAACGACCCCGCTATTGGCGTGGATTGGTTTGGCGCCTCGGGCGGAGTGGAGCCCCTTTTGTCGGAAAAGGACAAAAGGCATCCGGCCTTTGACCCTCAAAAAAAATACTTTAATTCAGACGCATCGGCTTGGCTAGGCGACTGATTTGGGGGCGGAACGTGAATAGAGGAGCCAAAAAAAAGATTCTGGCCATTAACGGCGAGTTTTTTTGCAAGAACCTTACCGGAATCGAGCGCGTGGCCACCGACACATTGCTGGAATTGGATTCTCTTTTGTCGGAGGAGACGGAAGCCGGCGCCGGGCTTGCTTCCGGCCAAGTTGAGCTTGTCCTTCCTGCCAACGCCCAAAACGTTCCCCAATACAAAAACATAAAATGCGTTCGTTTGCCTGTCGCGGCGTCTTTCTTTCCAAAGTGGACGCAAATCCATTTCCAAAAATACGTTTTTTTCAATCGCCGCGTAAGCCTTGATTTTTCAAACACTTGCCCCTTTTTTTGTCCCGGCGTGGAGTTTCTGCACGACATTTACGCAAAGCTCTATCCTTCCGACTTTAAAAGCCGCCGCGACAAGCTGATTCTTCTTTACAGCAAAATCATGTACCGCCGCATCGCGAAAAAGGCTAAAAAAATAATCGCCGTCAGCGAATACACAAAAAAAACGATTGTCGACGTTTACAAGGCCGACCCAGAAAAAATCGAGGTCATTTACGACGGCCTTGGCTCCTACAAGGACATCGCGCCGGATTTTTCTATTTTTGAGCGGCTTCCGCAATTAAAGGAAAGGGAATTTTATTTTACGCTTGGCTCGCTTTCCACGCGCAAAAACTTAAAGTGGATCGCTCAAAACGCTACGGCTTTTCCAGACGCATTTTTTGCCGTAAGCGGAAAGCCGCTGCCTTCTGTCGTTCCGCCGGAACTGGAGGCGCTTAAGGCTTTGCCGAATGTCTTGATGACAGGCTACCTTTCTGACGGCGAAGTGAAGGCGCTTTTGTCAAAGGCTAAAGCTTTTGTCTTTCCGACATATTTTGAGGGCTTTGGCTTGCCTCCGCTTGAGGCCTTGAGCTGCGGCGCCCCGATTGTCGTTTCAAACAGGACGTCGCTGCCTGAAATTTACAAGAATTGCGCCCACTACATTGACCCCGACAATCCAAAAGTCGACATAAGCAAGCTGCTGGAAGAGCCGGTCGAGCCGCCCGTGGATTTGCTAAAAGACTTTACGGCGAGAAATTCCGCGCGCCGCCTTTTTGAGGTCATAAAAGAAGTCTTGGGTTAGCCGCGGACTTCGGCCAAAGTTTTTTCGCAGGCGGCCTTGAATTCCTTTATAAAGCGCTCTCGGCTAAAGGTCTTTGCGTGGGCCGCGATTTTCTTTGAGTCAAACTTTCCCGCCGCCTCCAATTTTTCAAAGGCTTGAATCGCCTCGGCGCAAGAGGCCGCGCTTTGTTCGGCAAAGAAGACTCCTGTTTTATTTTCCAAGACTGTTTCGGTCGCGCCGCCCTTTCCAAAGGCAATGACTGGAGTTCCGCATGCTTGGGACTCTAGGGGCGTGAGGCCAAAATCCTCTTCGGCGCAAAAAATCAAAGCTTTGGCCTCGTACAAGTGGTTTCGGACAGCCTCGTCGCTCGCGCGGCCGGCAAAGACAATGTCTTTGTTTCCCGCGGCGAGCTTTTTAAGCGCCTTTTCTTCGGGGCCGGATCCAATCACGACCAGTTTTTTTCCAAGCGACGCGCAGGCTTGGATCGCGATGTCGGCCCGCTTGTACTGAACCAAGCGCGAAAAGAAAACATAATAGTCTTTTTTTTCAACCGCTTTTGTCGAAGGATAAAAGCGCCTTTCGTTTACGGGCGAGTAAATAACTTGCGCGTCGCGGTTCCAAAATTTCTTTATGCGGCGCGCGATGTATTTTGAGTTGGCTATTATTGTGTCTATGCGCTGAGCGCTCGCGTAATCCCACAAGCGGATTTGCGGCATCCAGCGGTCCATGAAAAAGCGGGTGAGGGAGCCGCTCCGCTTTCTGTAGTCAAAGAAAAGGTCCCAGGCGTATCTCATCGGCGTGTGGACGTAAGCCACTTGCGCGGTGGACGGCGGCGTTATTACGCCTTTTGCGCATGACGACGATGAGCAAATGACCAAGTCGTAGCCGGTGAAGTCAAAGGACTCAAAGGCCTTTGGCATGAACTTTAAAAGCTTTCTGTAAATTTTTGTCGCAAAGGGAAGTTTTTGAAGGCTGCTTGTGAAAATCCTGTTCTTTTCAAAATGGCCCTTAAGCTTTTTCTTGTCGTAAACAAGAGTGTAAATGTCCGCGTCTGGATAAATGTCAAGCGCAAGCTCGCACCAAGTTTCCGCTCCGCCGTAGCTTGTAAGCCAATCGTGAACCAAGGCTACTTTTAATTTTTTTTCCATACAAACTCCTGATGCTTGCGCCGCCCATGGCGCGCGGCGCTTTTGGGCCTTTTATAGTTCCAGTTTTTCAAGCGCCTCGAGCAAGTTTCCGTTTCGCTCGCAAAGAAGGCTTTGCCTTAAGCCGGCGGCTTTTCCGCATTCAACGTCCTTGTCGCGGTCTCCAATCATATACGAGGCCGAAAGGTCTATGTTAAAGTCCTTTGCCGCCTGCAAAATCATGCCGGCCTTGGGCTTTCTGCAGTCGCAGTCGCGCTTGTATTCAGGCCGCTCGCCTTCAAAGCCCTTGTCGGGGTGGTGGGGGCAAAAGTAAAGGCCGTCGATGTAGGCGCCCTCGCGGCCCAAAAGCGTTTCAAGCTTTGCGTGTATTTCGTTCAATTGCGGGAGCGTGACCTCGCCGCGCGCGATTACCGGCTGGTTTGTTACTACAATCGCCAAATAGCCTGAGCTGTTGATTTTCTTTATCGCCTCGGCCGCGCCCGGCAAAAGCTCTAGGTCGTCTATGTTTGTCAAAAAGTTGACTTCCTTGTTAATCGTTCCGTCGCGGTCAAGGAAAAGGGCGCGTTGTTTGTTGGAGAGGTTTTTGGCGTTGACTAGTCCAGTCTTTAGATCACATTCCACTTGCTCAAGGCGGTCGGGCGTTCCCATGTCCTTTATGTACTCTGTCGTGTCGTAGGCGAAAATGCGGCCTGTCTGGACGGCGGGCTTAAGAACGTCGCGGTCCAAATCTATCTTGTCGGGGTTTTCGGGGTGGCGCGGGACGAGCGTTTTTTTTGTAAGGGCCAAAAGCTCCGGGCTTATGATTTGTATTCCCGCGTTGACGCGGTTTTTATACCATAAGCGCTCGTCCTCTTTGGCAAGCCAGGCCGCGACTTTATGCGTGTCCGCGGGCATGCCGCCGCTTCCTTCCGCCGGGTATTCGATTTGGGTCACGATAAGCGAGGAGTCGTAGGGGTGGTTGTTTGGGTGCGTCATAAGGCTTGCCAAAGCCTTTTTTTCTTGGTGGAACTTTATGAAGCGATTGAAGTCTATGTCAAAAATCGTGTCGCCGCACAAAAGCAAAAAGTCTTTGTCCAAGCCCTGCGCCTTGAACAAAAAGCCCGCCGTTCCAAGCGGCTCCTTTTCCTCGTAATATGAAATGTCAACGCCGAATTTTTTTCCGTCGCCAAAGTAGTCGCGGATAAAATGGCCCAAGTGGCCGATTCCAATCAAAATGTCTGTGATTCCGTTTTTCTTTAGGCATTCGATTTGCCATTCCAAAATCGGCTTTCCCAAGACTGGAATCATCGGCTTTGGAATGTCGCTCCGCACGCTTGCGATTCTAGTTCCCTTTCCGCCGGCCATTATGACAGCTTTCATTAGTTTTTCCAAAAGTATTCTTCAATAGTGAGACACAGGGCGTGGTAAACGGGCAAGTGCAATTCCTGGATTTTAAATGTTTCGTTTTCGGGAACGACAATCGAAATGTCGGCGAGCTCTTTGCACTTTCCGCCCGTCTTTCCCGTCAGCGCGACGGTCTTTACGCCAAGCGCCTTTGCGACGGCGAGCGCGTAAATGACGTCCTTGGAATTTCCGCTGGTGCTGATTCCCAAGAAGACGTCGCCTTTTTTTCCAAAGCCCATGACTTGCTGCGCGAACAAAACGTTTCCGTCAACGTCGTTCAAGCTCGCCGTCATAAGGGCTGAGTTGTTTGTAAGCGCGATGGCTGGAAGCGAGCCCTGCAATTTGTCGCTAAGATAGCTTCCCGTGCCCGAGTCGATCGCGGAAAGCGCGTCCAAAAATTTTTGGTCTGGCTTTCTTTTTTTTACGAACGACTTTAAAAGCTCGCCTGTGATGTGGTCGCTGTCAGCCGCGCTTCCGCCGTTTCCAGCGACGATAAGCTTTCCTCCGGCCTTGTATGAGTCGATTATCGCGCTGGCCGCCGCGCGGATGTCTTTTTCGCATATTGCGAGCGCCGGATAGCGCTCAATCAATTCCTTTATATAGTCCATTGCATTCTCCTTGCGCGTCGCCGCTAACTAGTCTTCCGCTTCGTAGTAAATGACTTTCGTTCCCTCGTTTTCAAACTTGAACGGAATGTAAAGCAAGTCCTTCATCGCCTGGCGGACGGCCGCCTGCTTTTCCTTGGGAACGTAGAATACCAAAAAGCCGCCGCCTCCAGCGCCCAAAAGCTTTCCGCCCAAGGCGCCGGCCGCCATTCCCTTGTCGTAAAGCGCGTCGATTCCGCTTGTCGAAACGGCGGATCCTGTTTGCCTTTTAAGCTTCCATGTGTGGTCCAAAAGACGGCCAAAGTCGTTTAGGTCGGCGCTCGCGTCAACCAAAACTTTTTGAGCGTCGTCAACTAGGCGGAGCATTTCCTTTAGGCGCTCGATTTTGGCGGCCTTTGTTTCGGGCGTGGCTTGGTTTGCCTTTTGCACATCCGACGAAAAGCGGGTGAAGCCAGTGAAGAACATCATCAGGCTGTCGTTCAAAAGCCGCTTGCGTTCCGGCGAAATAATGAGAGGAGCGACTTCGTATGAGTTGTCCTTGAAGGTTATCTTGTTAAAGCCGCCAAAGCTTGCGGCGATTTGGTCTTGCCAGCCGCCCGCTTCTTGGCATAGGTCGCGCTCCAAGTGAATCGCCTCGTCAGCCAATTTTCGCTTGTCGGCGTACTGGCCCTTAAGGCAGTGGAAGGCGTTCAGCATTCCGACCGCGAATGAGGACGAGGTTCCCAAGCCGCTTCTTGCCGGAAGATCCGCTTCGTATGTAAGGCGTATGTCCTTTGTGTCCAGCATTTTCATTGCCTCTCGGACCGCCGGGTGGACGATTTTTTCTATTTCTTCCACTCGCTCAATCTTGGAGTATGAAAGCTCTGTTTTGTAGTCAAAGAAGGGCGGCAAATGCCGTACCGTCACATAGCAATATTTGTCGAATGTTGTTGAAAGAACGGCGCCGCCGTGTTCGTTGAAGAATTCCTTCATGTCCGTTCCGCCGCCAAAAAAACTCATGCGGAAGGGCGTTCTTGTGATAATCATTTTTCCATTTTAATTGATTCTTCGATTCTTTTCAATACCGCCTGCGCGCTGAAACGGTAGGAGTAGACTCGCTCCACGGGCTCCAGCGGTTCCGTTTTTTGGTATTCTTGAACGATTTTTCGCGCGAGGTCGTCCGAGTCGCCCGCCTTGAAGAAAGTCACTGGAAGGCGGCCGTATATTTCCTTGAATACCGGAATGTCCGAAATCACCGCGCGGGTTCCTGAATAAAGCGCCTGCAGGGGAGGAACGCCAAAGCCTTCGTAAAGGGAAGGTTGGACCAAAAGCCGCGCTTCTTCTATCAGCGTTTTAAGCTTTTCGTCGGGAACAAAGCCCGTAAACTCGATTCCTTTTTTTTCAGCCTCGCGCATGAGGGCGTCCAATTCCGTGTCGCTTGTGCGAAAGTTTTCCTTTGAGCCGACTATTAGCAGTTTGGGAAGCGGGCGCGGCGCGTTTTGGGCTTTAGAGCCGCTTTGGCCTGCCAAGATTTCGCGCGCCTTTAGGAAGGCTGGAACCAGCGTCTTTATTCCTTTGTGCGCCTTTATGTTTCCGACAAAAATAATCGTATCCGTTTTCCGCGCGCTGTCAAAGCCTCCGGCCGCCTCTTCGTTGTAAAGGGGGACGCCTGAGTAAACTACGGTTATGTTTTTTTTGCACCTAAGGCGCGCCTGGATGCGGCCCTTTGAAAACTCGCTTACGGTAAAGATTTCGCGCGACATGTTTATGGCGCGTTGGTAAATCAACTTGCGCGCCAATGTTCCAAGCTTTCCGGCAAGCGGAAGGTCCAAAAAGATTACGTCGTGAATCGTTGTGAATATAGGAACTTTTATTCCCCGCCCGAAAAGGCGGCCGGGAACGTTGCAGTAGGGCGAAAAGTACGCGTCGCATTCGTTGATTTTTTTTATGAGGCCGCGGGGAAAGAAAAGCATTTCCTTAAGCGAAAAGGGCTTTATGCCGGGCTTTATTTCAACGACTTCCGCTCCCGCTTTTAGCGTTGGAAGCATGCTGTCGATAAAGGCTCCGATTCCGCTTTTTCCGCTCATGCGGAGGTCAACCGCGATTTTCATTACAGGAACTCTTCCATGCCCTTTTCGCGCAGGGCGGCCAAAACTTTCTTTATGTCGCCGCAAGCGTTTTTTGCGCAAATCAAAAGCGCGTCGTCGGCGTCCACCACAACTGTGTCCTTAAGGCCGACACAGGCGATCAATTTTTTTCCGCCCAGGATGACGTTGCCGGAAGAGTTTACCGTCACGACTTTTCCTTCAATCGTAGAGCCGCTTTGGTCGCTTCCCTTGATTCTGCCTACGGCGAGCCAAGAGCCCACGTCGTCCCAGCCGAAGTTTCCGGGAATCGTGTAAATGTCCTTTGCCTTTTCCATTACGCCGTAGTCGATTGACTCGGACGGAAGCGTCGGGAACACGCTTTCCAAAACTTTGTTGTAGTCCGCCGTTCCCACCGCCGCCTGGATTTTTTCAAGGCCTGCGCTTAGGCCGGGCATGAAGGCCTTTATTGACGAAAGAACCGTCGAGGCCTTCCAGACGAACATTCCGCTGTTCCAAAGATAGGAGCCGTCGGCCAAATATTCCTTGGCCTTTTCCAAGTTGGGTTTTTCTACAAAGCGCTCCACCGCGAAGGCTTTTCCATCTTTTTTATGGGCGTCAAATTTTATGTAGCCGTAGCCGGTTTCGGGATAGTTGGGAGTGATTCCCATCGTTACGATGTTCTTTTCTTTTTGGGCGATGGCAAGCGCTTCTTTAAGCGTGTCCACAAAGAGCTCGTCGTTTTTGATTAGGCTGTCGCTTGCCAAAACCATCATCAGGGCGTCGCCGTCTTTTTTTGCCACATGCGCGGCTCCTAGTCCTATGCAAGGAGCCGTGTTCCGCGCGACCGGCTCGCAAAGAATGTTTTCTTCTGGGATTCCGGGAAGCTGTTCTTGGACGAGCGCCTTGTATTTTTGGTTTGTGGCGACGTAAACGTCTTGGATCGCGACCAAGGGCTTTATGCGGTCAACCGTAAGCTGGATCATCGTGCGGCTGTCGTTTGTAAGGCTTAAAAACTGTTTGGGAAGATTCTGTCTGCTCTTGGGCCAAAAGCGCTCTCCGCGCCCGCCCGCCATAATCAACGCTGTGACTTTCATTCTTTCATTTTAGCGCAAAATGCCTTTGCCTTCAACATCTATTTTACTTCAAACTCGACTTGAGCGCTTTGGCCGCCGCATGCGACTTTGCAGCTGTGCCTTCCTTTTTCTGTCGGAAGCTTAAAGACAAAGGGCCGGCTCAGTTCAAGCAAGAGGGAACCGTCGTAATAAACTTTCGCTGTGTCTTCCGTTCCGCCAATCGCCTCAACGCTTATCGCCTCTAGCCGCGTCAAAGCGCTTTTTGCCCGCGTGTAAAATACCGAAGCGTTTTTGGGGCTTGTTATGGTTAGCGGAAACGACGAATGGTCCACTTGCGCCTCGATGTTTCCGCTCAAAAGCCAGCGCTGGTATTCCGGAGGGTATACTGTGACCCGCTGGCCGCCTTCCGCTTTGTGCCAATCGCAGGGCGCAAGGCTCTCGTCTTTTTTCACGTACTCAAAGACAAAATTTTGGCAGTCTTTTCCGGCGGGCATTCCCGAAAGGGGGCAGATTTTCGCCTTGGCCCAATTTTCCGGAGCGGGGAACGGATCATGCTTTGGATTTTTGAGCTCCAAAAAATCCAGCGCGCTTTTTGCGACCCAGGCGGGGAGCGAGCTTCCGGTTTTTCCCATTACAGTTTGGCCGGAGAAATTTCCCATCCAAACGCCGACCGTGTATCTTTTTGTTGAGCCGAGCGCGGTGATGTTTTGGTATTGGTTTGAAGTTCCGGTCTTAAAGATCGAAGGGTAGTCGGTTTGGAAAACTTGGTTGTAGCCAAAGCCCAAGGCTCGCGCGTCCTTGTCCGAAAGAATAGAGCAAATAAGGCGGGCCGCGTCCTTGGAATAAATTTGCTTTCCGCTTGCGTCCCTTCCGTCCCGCGTCCAAACGCTAAAGGCGTTTACAAGCTCGTAAAGGCTTACTTCTCCGGCTCCAAGCGCAAGGCCCAAGTCCGCGCTCCTTCCGCCGCTTTTAAGGCTTTCAAAGCCCAGCTCTTCCAGCTTTGAAAGGTATGAGTCAACGCCAAGCTTGTTCAAAATGTAGACGGCAGGAACGTTCAACGAGGAGGCGAGCGCTATTCTAAAGCGGACTGGGCCGTTGAAGCGGTTGTTGAAATTTTCGGGAATGTATATTCTTTGCCCGCCAAATTCTTGCGGAACGTCCGGCAAAACCGTCGCGGGCGAAAAAAGCGGCCGGCCTTCTTTGTCCATCGTGTCCAGCGCGAGGCCGTACAAAAAGGGCTTCATCGAACTTCCCGGCTGTATTTTGGAAAGAACGCCGTCTATTTGCCCGCTGTGGGAATAGTCAAACCAGTCGCTGTTTCCAATCCAGGCAAGGACTGAGTTGTCCTTGTTGTCAATCAAAAGCAGGGCGGAGTTCGCTATTCTAGAGCCTCGCGCGAGCTTTGCCGCTTCCTTTATGTAGCGCTCTGCCGTCTTTTGCGCTTCAAGGCTCGCGCTTAGGCGGACTTCAAACGGAGCCTTTTTTTCGCTTGCCTTTATTTGCTTTTTAATCCGCTCGATGTAGTGGGGCATCTCAAAGGGGTATCTAAAGCTTCCGGCGCTCTTCGCTGTTTTTAGCAAGGAATCATAGTCGATCCCAAAAAGTTCCGCCGCGCGAGAGGCGCAGGCTTCCGGCTTTTGGATTGGATTGTAGCCGCCGGGACGGCGCGGAATCACGGCGAGGCAGGCGGCTTCTTCGTCGGTCAAGGCGTCAAGTTCCTTTCCAAAAAAAGTCCGCGCGGCGCTTGTGACTCCCTCGCAGTTTTGGCCAAAGGGCACTGAGTTAAGGTAAAGCTCAAAGATTCTTTTCTTTGAAAGCCGCGCCTCGATTCTTAGCGCGTTCAAGGCCTCGCCGATTTTTTTTCCCATCGAGCGTTGGCCGCCTGGCGAGGCCATCTTTACCAATTGCATCGTGATAGTAGACGCGCCCCGGACCGTTCTTTTCGCTCGGGCGTTTTGGAATGCGGCGGCCGCCGCGGAGATTGGGTCGATGCCTAAATGAAAGTAAAAGCGGCGGTCCTCTGCCTTAAGGAAGGCCTTTTTTACCTTGGCGGGAATTTTTTCAATGTCGGTCCATTCCCGCCTTAGGCCGTTTTCCACTGCGGTCGCCTGCAAAAGAATTCCGCTTTTGTCGTAAAAGCGGACGCTCCGCTCGGCGTTTTTGAGCCGCGAAAATTCCGGGTAGGGCGAAAGCCTTAGAAAAAGATGGACTGCGGCCGCCGCAGCCAGCGCCGCCAAGAGCTCTCGCCGCTTTTTTGCGATTCCCCTTAGCGCCGCAAGAGCTTTCTGTGCCGTTGTGGCAAAAAGCCTTTTCATTTAATGACGAACAAGCAGCCGTCCGAGCGGCCAAAGACTTCAGGCTCGTACATGCATTCCGCTTGGACAGGCGGCGTCGGGTAGACTCCGCGGCGGCTTGCCCTAAAGGTAAAGGTGATTTCGCATTCGCCGGTCTTAAAGCTGTCCCAGAAGAATTGGATTTCGTTGTCGCGGACATTCTTGTTTGAAATCCAATGCCTCCAGTCGCCGCTAGTCTTTATCCGCGCCGCGTCTCCGCTTGTGACAAAAGTTGAGTCAAGGATTTCCGCTCCCGAAGGAATCGGGCAGCGCAAGGCCAAGTAGTCGCGGTTCCTTGTCGACGAGACTTTTACCGTTGCCTTGTAAAGCTTTGAGCTTTCCAGTTCCACAAGTGAAAGGTCGTCGGGAATCGCGTTGACTTGGCTTTCGCCTTCGCTTTCGACAATCTTGTAGTCAATCTTTATTCCTTCGTCGCGCCTTGTTTGCGCCTCGTCGGGGAGCGCGTATTTCATCTCCACCGTGTAAAAGAGGCGGCCCGTTCCGCGCTTTTCAAAGTTCATCGGAAGCTCCTTGTCGCGCGGCAGGCTAGAAACAAAAGAGTCGTCAAAGGGGAGGCTTAGCGTTTCCGGCTTTGCGGCCACTCCCTTGAACTTTTGCGCCATAAGCTCTGTCTTGTTCAAGAAGGCCTTTCCTTCCAAGTCGGTCTTTGCAAGGTCGCGCCTTTTGATGTAGTTGGCCATCGCTTCAAGGACGGAGGCTGTTGACGAAGTGTTCTTCCAGTAGCCCTTTGACTCTTCCTTTAGCAGCGCGAAAATCAAGCGGTCGACCATGTTGTCGCCGGCGTTGATGTCTGTAAGCAAGTCCAAAATCTTTGCAAGGCGCGAGGAGTCCGACTCCCACCAAGCGTAGCCTTTGGCGGAGTCTTTCTGCGCGACAGAAACGCTCCTTTGCGAAGCCTGCAAGTAAGGGCGGATTTTCGCCGCGCAGGCCTCGGCTCTCGCTTTGTCGCCTTTTAGAGACCAAGCTTTTCCGATGTCGGCGATTTGCGACAGGCTTAGCTTTTCAAGCTTTGATTGGAATTCCAAAAGCAGGCCGTCAAGGGAGCTGTCGCCCAAGGCCGCGAAGACTTTGCAGGCCAAGATTTTTTCGGCGCCGCTTGTTTCCGGTTTTTTGACTTGTTCCTTTATGTAGCTCTTGAGCGCGGCAAGGTCCAGCTTTAAGTCGCTTTCCTTTAGGCCGGCTTCTTTCGCTGCGGCGCAAACTTGCGCGATTCTAAGCGAAACGTAAAGGCTTTCGTAGATCGACTCATTGGGCCAATAGGGGAAGCCGCCATTTGAATGCTGGCTCTTGGCCCAAGACTTTATGATTGAAAGCGCGCATTTCTTTGGGTTTGAAACGCTTGAATCCATTTCAAAGGCGTCGATGTATTGGCCAAAGATTAGCAGGGGCAAAACCTTTGAGGCTTGCTGCTCAAGGCAGCCGTAGGGGTAGTCAAAGACGTAGCGGACCGCCGAGCCAAGCGGGCCAAGGCGGCTAGTGTCCAAGGTGATTTTTATTTCGCCTTGTCCTTCCTTGGCCCAGCCGGGAATAGCGATTAGCTCGCTTTCGCTTGACCTTGGCTCGTCGTCTGTCGCGCCCGTCATCGTGACCGTTTCGTAGACAAAAGTTTTTTCTATCGCGATTGGCGAGACAAGCTTTTCGTTAAGGGCTTCGGACTTGATTTTGTAAACCAATTCCACGGTTCCGCTTTGAACCGCCGCGATGTCAAAGAAGACCACGCTTGAGCCTTCGGGCGCGACGTAAACGGTTTTTTCAGCCGTTCCGTCGACAAAGGCTTTTCCCGGAACTGTAACGCGGCCTTCAAGCTCGTCTTGCGCCGTGTTCTTTGTCGGGCTTGCGGCCTCGACGCTTACGGTGACTTTTTGTCCCTTGCTGTCAAGGTTTGTGATTAAAACGCCGCATTCGGCTGTGTCGCACTCGCGCAAGCGCCTGGGCTGGACTTGCTGGACGTTGATCGGATTCTGGACTTTGACTTCGTCTTCCTTAAGCGAGAATGTCTCTCCCTTTACGCCAAAGGCCGTGATTCGGTAGGCGGTCAAGTTGTCGGGCATCGTGAACTCGCAAACGGCCCGTCCTTTTTTGTCGGTGACGATGACAGGCTCAAAGAGCGCCGTCGGCCTAAAGTCCTTTCGCTCATCTTCCTTTTCGTCGCTTTCGGCCGCGGCGTCGCCGCCAAGCAAATTCTTCACGCTGTAGGTGACGGGATCCATCAACATGTCGCGCGAGTCTCCTCCCATGACATGCAAGCGGAAGTTGTTCTTGTCGTAGAAAAAGTCTATCGGGTTTGGAACGTGGTAGTTGATTAAGTCCAGCACGCCGCGGTCAACCGCCATCACCGTAAGCTCGGCGCCTTCGACAGGCTTTCCGCCTTTTGTCGCCGTAAGGGTAAGCGTGGCCTTTTCGCCGGGCCTGTAAACCTTTTTGTCGCTTTCTATCTTTACGTTAAAGGACTTGGCCTTGGGGTTCACCATAATCGGAGTCACGCCGAAGTATCCGGCGGGCTTGTCCAAGTCCGGCTCGCCGTACTGGTGGGTCGGCTGCCCGTTCCTGCAAGAGTAGGAGGAGACTGCGACGTAAACGACCGGCGTGTAGTTGATTGAAACCGGAACTTCGATGACAGTCGCCGCCGTGTCAAAATGACGCGCTTCTTCGGTAAAGATTCCTTCGCGCTCGACTGTGATCAAGTAGTCGCCGGCGGGAAGGGGGCTTTCCATAAGGACTTGCGCCTTGTCTCCGGGATTGTAGACGGACTTGTCCGGAGTCAAGTTGATTGAATGGCTGTTGTAGCGGTCGTGCCAAGACGAGGAGCCGCCGGTGACGTAAAAGCCGTATTCGGTCGTGGTCCAGTTTCCGCTTGTGTCGCGGCCCGAAATCGAGAGCGTTCTCCAGCCGGCTTCCTTCAATTCCAAGGAAAGCTTTCCCGCGGCCTGGACGTCCATCCTTCCGCTGGCCTCGACTTCTTCTGTCTTTTCCCAGCGCGTGTAAATCGAATCGTCAACGCTTTGCTCGTTGGCCATCGTCCAAACTTCGCGGGTGAGCTTGTATTCAAGCGAGGCGACGATGTTCGTCTTTGTCACGATCTGGCCGTCAGGAGTCGCAAGGATGAAGGGGAAATCCAGCTTGCTTCCTTTTTTGGCAAAGCCGTTAAGCTCGGCGGGCTTTTTGATTCCAACGTAAAATTTGGCTGGGTGGACAAGAATGTTGGACTGCGCCGAAATTCTTTGGTTGGAAATGTCGGTGACGTTTGCCTCGACATGGTAAATGTAGGGCATGCCGTCGGTGATTTTTTCGGACGAGCAGGAAAGGCCCGCCTCGCCGTTTGACGAAAGGACGCCTTTTTCGTTTGCGAAAAGCGTTCGGCCCGAATACGAGTCCGACGGCCCGAAAGTGTAGCCCTTTGTTTCGCTCGTTGTCGGCTTGAACCTGGTAGACTGCTTGAACCAGCTGGATTCGTAGTCCGCTCCGGCAAGGCTTCCGCCGGCAAGGTATGAGGCCTTTAGGTTGGCCGAAATTTTTTCTCCGCCAAAGCGCTTTACGTCGGGAGCGGTGACAGAGGCCTCAAACTTTAGCCGCTCAAAGTTGGCGACGGTAAAGGTCGCGTATGGATCGTCCCATTCGTACTTTCCGCCCTTGTAGCGGATTTTGTAATAGCCGGAGTCAAGCTCGTCGGGCAATTTAAAGGAGCCGTAAAAGCCGCCGCTTTCAGAAAGCGTTCCGTCAATTTGCGGAAGGATTTCCTTTCCTTCCCAGCCGCCTTCGCAAATCGCCAGCGTGTAAGGCTCGTTTGAGCGGGGAACCAATTGTCCCAGGCTTTGGTTTCGGACGATTCCCCTAAACGAAACAGTTTCGCCAGGCTTGTAAAGGCCGCGGTCGGTAAAGATAAAGGCGCGTATGCGCGACTGTCTTGCAGTGTCCAAGTCGGCTGTCGGAACGTTTTCTCGCCAAGAGTCGTGCGTGTTGGGGTAGAAGAGCGCCTTGTCCGCTCCCTTTTGCGCGAGTATGCGGATGTAGGAGCAGGAGACGTCTCTTCCAATTTCCTCAATTTTTTTGACTTGGCTTTCGGTAAAGTTTATAACCGCCAAGCCGTTTTTGTCGGTCTTTGCCTTGGCGACCAAGTCCTTGTCCAAGTCAAGTTCCTGGCTGTTGGAATAGCTGGGCGTCAAAAGGCTTATCTCCGCGTCTTGAATCGGGCTGTTGTCCCTAAGGCTTCTTGCCATTACGACGGCGCGGTTGATTCCGATCCTGGCCGTCACTCCAAAGTCGGTCACTTGAATCGTGATTTTCCTTGAGTTCGCGTTATCGTAAAACTTTTCGTCCCAGCGGTCCCACTGGCGGTTCAAGACCCGCGCCTCAAAGTCAATCCAGCCGTAGCCCTCGCCGTTTAAAAGCGGCGACAAGTCGATTTCCTCAAACTGGCGGACGTTCCTTTGCTTGTTCACTAGCTCGACCGCGCCTTCAGGAAGGCCGTCGCTTTGATTCCAGTCTTCGTAAACGCGGTCTGTGAAAAGCGGATTGCTTGTCCTTCCGACCTTGTAAAAAGACGGCGAAAGAATGTTTTGAGATTCAATCCAAAGCTTTGGCTTGAATTGCGCTTCCAAAAGCCTGGCGCCGTAGTCGGTGAACTTTACGTAGCTCATCGGCGGAAGAAGCCCTATTTTGGCGGACTTCTTGTCGGAGTCTATGACAAGCTTTTGTCCGTAAACGTCCTTGAGTCCGTCCTTAAAATAAAGCCTAAAGCTGTTGTCTTGCTTGCTCTCGCTGTAGGAAACGGGCAGGTTGAAGAGCGTGAGCCTTCTGCCCTGGACTTCGTAATTTTTTTCGGTCAGCGAAAAGTCAAAGTCAAAGGCGATGTTCTCTGCGACTGTGGCAGGGTCTATTTTTTGCGTGAACTTTATCGTGACGGGGTTTGCCTCCGTTCCCTGAGAATAGTCGGCGTTTTTTGGAAGCGAGGCAATCTTAAAGGGCTTTAATGAATGGTAGCTTCGCTTTTCGTTCGTTCCCTTTAAAGAAAGGACAATGTCCGCGTCGTATGGAATTTGGCTTGTTATCGTGACGACAAAACTGTTGGCCTTTTCCGTCGCCTTGTCAAAGACTGGCTTTTCCCCCCAAGGGTAGGCATTTTTGTTGTCGTCGGCCTGGACTGTAAAGCCGGCCGCCTTTCCGTTTACTGTGACATTCAAAATTTCAGAAAGGCGCTTTTGGCTTACCATATAATTTAGGCGGATGTAGGAGCGGCCGGCGTATTTTGGCAAGGCTCCGCTTGTCGAGTCGCAGGCGCTTTCGCTGTCCTTTACGTAGCCGCCGTAAAAGCGGATGAACTTTAGCGGAACGGCCTTTGTCGAAAACTCCGTCATTCCCTCAAGCTTTTTTCCGGCCAAGGAGCGCAAGCCCTTTTTTACCGTAACCTTGTATTCGACCGAAGGGTCGGCGGCCTCGCTCGCGTCAAAGCTTAAGTGGCGGCTTCCAAGCCAGCGGTAAACGCCGGGAAGGGCGGGCTCGACTTTCATTTCGTCGCATTCGGCCATAGGCTCGCCAAGCGCTCCAAGGCTTTTTACCGGCTGCGAAAAGACTACAAAGAAAGAAGGATTTCTGTCTTCGGCGACGACCTCTCCCTGCGGGCCGTACTCTTCTATTACAAAGGGCTTTGATGAGTCAATCTTTTCGTCGGCTTCCTCGATTTTTGGAAGCGACGTTTTTTGCCTTTTTTCGGAATACTTTGTCTTGTATTTTGAAAGCTCGCGGATTCCGGGAATCGCGGATTCGCTCTTTTCTTTTTTGGAGGATTTTTTTCCTTCGCTTTGAACGGCTTCCTCGTCCTCTGGATCCTCGACGTACTTGTAGGAAAAGTCGGGCTCAAAGACGGCCTTCATCGCGTCAAAGGAGGCGTATTCCCCTCCGTCTTCCTTTACGATTTTGATGGCGGAGCTAAAGTCCGTTTTTTTTGCGGAAGCGGCTTCGCTCCCTTTTTTAGAACAACCAACAAGAACAAGCGCGGCCAAAGCCGCAAGGGCGATTTTTGATGCTTTCATAGCGCCATTGTATAGCAAAAAATGCCTCTGCTCAATAGAAAAAATTTGCATTTCTCCAAAAATATGTTAGAATAGAAGAATGAGCATACACATCAACGCGCCCCAAGGCGCAATCGCTCCGGCGGTTCTGCTGCCGGGAGACCCCTTGCGGGCCAAATTCATAGCCGAAAACTTTTTGGAAAATCCCAAATGCTACAACGAAGTGCGCGGAATGCTGGGCTTTACTGGAAGCTACAAGGGCGTTCCTGTAAGCGTGCAGGGCACCGGAATGGGCCAGCCTTCGCTTTCCATCTATGTGAACGAGCTTTTTGACTCTTACGGGGTTCAAAAGGCGGTCCGCGTCGGAACTTGCGGCGGCTTGCATAAAAACATAAAGGTCCGCGACACAATAATCGCAAGCGCCGCCTGCTCGGAGTCCGCCATGCAAACGTCGCGCTTCGGCCACTTGCACTACGCTCCGGCCGCCGACTTTGGCTTGTTAAAAAACGCCTACGACGCGGCCCAAAAATTGCAAATTCCGGTCCACGTTGGCCTTTGCGCCTCCAGCGACGCCTTTTACGACGAAAACGACTATTGGAAGCTTTGGGCAAAATACGGCGTCTTGGGCCTGGAAATGGAGGCAGCGGAATTGTACACGCTTGCGGCCAAGTTTGACCGCAAGGCCCTGGCGATTCTTACCGTCAGCGACCACCTTGTGACCCACGAGCTTACGACCGCCGAGGAGCGCCAGACCACCTTCACCAACATGATGAAAATCGCGCTGGAGGCGATAATTAGCGAAGCGTAATAAATCCAAAAACGCTCCCAGTCGCGTCGGCGTCTTGGCGGAACCGCTTGCTAGCGGCGCTACTCGCTGTTTGCGCTTGTAACTATTGTACTTCGCTGCTCTCGCGGCGGCGCAAACAGAGAGTTTCCGCAAGTCGCCACGCTTCTTCGCGCGTTTTTAACTATTTGTTTTGCTAAAAAATTATCGCCAACTAAAAGCGGGCGAAAAAGCGGGACGCCTAGCCATCATCCAGCGAAAAACGCGGAGCGGCAAGGCAGGCAACGCGAACTTAGGACACGTTGAGCCCAAGTCATTGCCCTAAAAGTACCTCGTTCGCGATTGCCTGATTCCTGCGGGAGCGTTTTTCGCTGTGGGTATGTCCATCGCGCCATTTTCGCCCGTTTTTTTTGACGAAATTCGATTTTTTGTCAAAAAAAGCCTTGACAAAACAAATATTTTCGTTTAAGATATTGACATAACAAGCAGGTTTGCGGTATATTTGACCGATACATCTGTAATAATAATTAAGTGAGGTTGAATATATGGCAGTACCAAGAGCGAAAACGTCAAAAGCGGTGACCAGAAGGCGCAGAAGCATCAATATGAAGCTTGACGCTCCTCAGCTTGTTGCGTGCAACAACTGCGGAAACTTAGTCCTTCCGCACCACGTTTGCCCCAAATGCGGTTTTTATCGCGGACGTCAGGTGATTACACCGGAAACAAACGCGTAAGAATAATTAATTTAGGAGACAACTATGGACGAATTGTTTGAGAAAATCAAGAAGCTCATCGCTGACAAGCTCGAAATCGAAGAGAGCAAGATTCAGCTTTCTTCATCTTTCCGCGGCGATCTCGGAGCGGACAGCCTTGACACTTACGAGTTGGTTTACGCCATCGAAGAAGAGTTGGGCGTTTCTATTCCCGACGAAAAGGCCAACGAATTTGAGACAGTTCAGGACGCTTACGACTTCATCAAGTCTGAGCAGTCAAAGTAAGCGGATTTCCGCTTAAGAGAAGGGCGCGGCTTTGCCGCGCTTTTTTTATAGCCTTGGCGCGCGTGATTGCGGCGCGACAATTTTGTTCGCGCCGCAAAACGCATGAGTCAAGGCCTTGATTGCCAGCGCTCGCAAGAGCGCAGTTGTATAAATTTCAACCAGCAAAACGGCACGTAGCGAAGCGTGCCTTGACCATGCGTAATTTTAAGGAAATCTTTAGAGGCTCCAAAAAAATCTCCCCCGAACGAAAGGCCGCGCTATTGGCCTTTTGCAAGCCGCTCGGATTGAAATTCCGCGACTTGGAGCTATTGGACTTGGCATTTCACCACCGTTCCTTCTCAAACGAAAGCAGGGAATTCAAGCGCTGCAACAACGAGCGCCTTGAATTCTTGGGCGACAGCGTGCTTGGCCTTGCCACGGCCGCCTTTTTGTACGAGGACATGGCCCAAAAGCAGGAGGGCGACCTGGCCAAAATCAAGGCCGCCGTCGTAAGCGAAAAAGCTTTGGCCCCCGTCGCGCTTGAATACGGAATTGACAAAATGCTGGTTTTGGGGAAGGGCGAGGAAATGAGCGGAGGCCGGACAAAGCCCGCAATTTTAGCCGACTGCATGGAGGCCGTCATCGGCGCCTACTACCTTGATTCCGGCTACGAGGCCGCCGAAGAATACATCCTGCGCTTTATCGTTCCCGCGGTTCGTTCCGTCCAAGAAAACAAGGCCGGCCGCGACTACAAAAGCCTCTTGCAGGAAGCCTTCCAAAAAAAATGCAAGGACATTCCCCGCTACGAGCTTGTAAAGACACAAGGCCCCGACCACGACCGCGTCTTTTACGTGCAAGTGCGCTTGGGCGACAAAAGCTACGGCCCGGCCACAGGAAAGAACAAAAAAGAAGCCGAGCAAGCGGCCGCCAAATTGGCGCTGGAACAAATCCAGGCGTAAGCTGTATAAAGTCTTGACTCGCCGCTTTAGGCCGAAATACTTGCTTGAATCTTTGCGGCGTTTCCGCTACAATGCCTAATCATGGAAAATCAAATAATTCAACCGCGCGTGCTAAAGGGCTTTAGGGACGCGCTTCCGCAGGAGCAGATTTTTCGCTCCGACTTAATCGAAAAAATCACTGGCGTTTACCGCTCTTACGGCTTTGTGCCGATTGACACGCCGGTTTTGGAATACACAGAAATTTTGCTCAGAAAGTCAAACGGCGAGACCGAAAAGCAAGTCTTCCGCTTTGAGGACAACGGCGGCCGAGACGTGGCCATGCGCTTTGACCTTACCGTTCCTTTCGCGCGCTTTACGGCCGAGCACAAGGCCGAGCTTGCCTTTCCCTTTAAGCGCTACCACATCGCAAAAGTTTGGCGCGGAGAAAAGCCCCAGGCAGGCCGCTACCGCGAGTTTGTCCAGTGCGACATCGACACTGTTGGAAGCGACTCCGCCGTTTGCGACGCCGAAATCCTTTGCGCGATGAAGGCCGCCTTGGCCGCAATCGGAATAGAAAAAATAAAAATTCACATAAACCACCGCGGCGCCTTCAACCGCTTTTTGGCCGCGCTTGGCGTTCAGGATAAAAGCGAGGACGTCTTGCGCTCTGTTGACAAGCTGGCCAAAGTGGGAAAGGACGCTGTCATGGCGGAACTTGTGGAAGCGACAAAAAGCGACGAGGCCGCAAAAAAAATCTTGGAATACATCGAGCCTAGCGCGACCTTTGACGAGGCCATTAAAAAAATGGAAGGCCTTTGCGGAGGAGCGGGCGACGACACACAAAGAATGCGCCAAGTTTACCAAATGCTAGAGGCTGCCGGAATCGCATCCTCCTTTGTCCTTGACCCCAGCATCACCCGCGGCCTTGACTACTACACGGGCCTTGTCTACGAAAGCTTTTTGGACGACCTTCCTTCAATCGGCTCGGTTTGCTCGGGCGGCCGCTACGACAACTTGGCCGGCCTTTACACAAAGGAACGGATCCCCGGCGTCGGCGGCTCGATAGGACTAGACCGCTTGATGGCGGCCATGGAGCAGTTGGGAATCGCCGGAAAAAAAGGCTCCTACCTTGACGCGGAAATCTTTTGCCAGGACGAAAGCCTTTTGATTGATGCCCAAAAAGCCGCCGCCGCCTTGCGCTCCTTTGGCGTAAAAGTGGAGGTCTTTCCCGAAGCCAAAAAGATGGGCCAGCAGTACGCGCTTGCCGAGGCGAAAAGCGTTTTGTGGGGCGTATTCGTTTCCGCCGACGGAAAAATCAGCGTAAAGAACCTAAGGACCCGCGAGCAAAGCGACGGCCTAGACCCCGCCTCCGCGGCGAAGGTGATTCTTGCCGCCCGATCGTAACGCGCTCCAATTAGGAGGCAATAACTTTGCGAAAAATATTTCGCAAAGTTATTGACAAAAGCTCGCGATTTCGCTATTATTTAAGAACATTTGCGGCAGTCATATAACGGCTCATTATCTCAGCCTTCCAAGCTGATGACGAGGGTTCGACTCCCTTCTGCCGCTGACCTAAAAGGCTTCTTTGCAGGAAGCCTTTTTTATTTTTAAAGCAATTATTGTAGAAGGAATAGGGAGTCGAAGCGGAGCTGCCGCGGCGTCAGCCGAAAAGGCGGCAGGAGGCCGCCGGCAGGCAGCGCAGACGGCCTGGAGCGAGAACGCAGGAGGCGGGCGAGCGCAAGGCGACTCCCTTCTGCCGCTCTAAAAAAGAGTTCCACTTTTGGAACTCTTTTCTTTTTTTAAACGCTTTTGGTTAGGAACAGGGAGTCGAAGCGGAGCTGCCGCGGCGAAAATTTTTGTGGCGCAAATTAAAATTCCGTGATATAATGGAAATATTATGAAAGTTGATTTGACCGTGTTCAGCCACATCGCGACATCCTTGGCCAAGCGTTTTGACTGCCTTTATTATGTCGACATCGAGACCAACGATTACATAGAATTCATACAGCCCAAAGTTCTTGCCAGCGTTAACATTCCCAAAGAAGGAAAAGACTTTTTTGTGACGGCGACCAAAAACGCCTACAACTACGTTCACCCTGACGACCTTTCGAAAATGCTCAAAATCCACGACAAGGAAAATGTCTTAAAGAACCTTGCCAAGGGCAAATCCTATTCGGTGAGCGGCCGCGTTGTCCGCGACGGAAAAATGGTTTACACGCGCTTTGTCGTCGTCATGTGCGAGGACCAAAAGCACATTCTTTGCGGCATGGAAGACATTGACGACGAAGTCCGCGAAAAAGAGGAGCAGGCTAAAAACCTTTTGTCGGCGGAACGGATGGCAAGGCGCGACGAGCTTACCGGCATAAAGAACAAGAACGCCTTTGCCGAATATTCCCAAGCTTTGGACGGAAAGATACGCGCGGGCGCGCACGACTATAAATTCGCGGTCTTGATGTGCGACTTGAACGACCTAAAAATGCTAAACGACACTCGCGGCCACGCTTTTGGCGACGAAGCCTTGCAGCGCGCCAGCGCGATGATTTGCGACGTCTTTAAGCACAGCCCGGTCTTTAGAATCGGCGGCGACGAGTTTGTCGCGGTCTTGGCTGACTACGACTACGACAGGCGCGAGCAGTTTGTAAAGGAGCTTAGGGAAAGGTCCGAAAAAAACGGCCGCTTCAAGTCCGGCCCGGAATTGGCCGTGGGCTTGGCCGTTTACGACTCCTATAAGGACAACTCTTTTTCGGACGTTTTTGAGCGCGCCGACCGCGACATGTACGAGAACAAGAATCTTGTAAAATCGCGCAAGGGCATGGAAAAGCTTAAGAGCCAGTATGGAAGCGACGTTGAAATTCCAGAAGAACGAAAGCGCATGCTTGACAGCTTGTTCGGAGCCTTGCACACGGTCGCCGGCGGCGGCTACATTTACCTTTGCGACATGCGCTACGACTATTCAAGGTGGGCCCTTTCTATTATTGACGACTTTGGCCTAAAGTCTGAATATATGTACCAAGCCGACAAGATTTGGCAAGACAACATTCACCCCGACGACTTGGAAGCCTATAAAAAAGCCATCGATTTGGTCTTTAACGGAGCCGCCGCCGTGGTTCCCTTTGTTTACCGCGCCAGAAAAGCCGACGGTTCCTATGTGGCCATGTCGACTCGCGGCTTTATCATGACCGGAAGCGACGGCATTCCTGACTACTTTGGCGGAATCATGCTTCCGAAATAAGCTCTTCGAGCGTTTTGTACAAGTTCTCGGGCTCCACCGGCTTTGAAAGGCGCGCCGCGAGCGCTAAATGTCTTCCCAAGCCACGCCCGCTCCGTCATCGACCGCGCGGCGAAGTTTTTTTCCTATGACGCTTTCCAAAAATTCCGGGCTTAGGCCAGGCGTCAAAACTTTTTCGGTTCTCAAAACGCCAATGTCATCGGCGGTCAAAACGTGGCCGGCTTCAAAGGCTTTCATGTAATGAAGGCTTCTGTTGGTACGGCCGTAATTTTTTTCTTCGGCCGGGGCCAGCGCCTTGATTCCGCTTCCCAAAACTTTTTGGACTCGCTCGCTTCCGTATTGCTCGGACATTTGCGCTATGATTTCCTTTTCGCCGCGCTCGCTTCCGTAGCGATTCATCGCTGCCTGGCATTGCCTTAGGGCGCGGGTCATTTGCAAAAATTGCCCTGGCTCAAGCGCGACAGGGTCGTCAAGGCCGCTTGTCTTTTTGCTTAGCGTTATGTGCTTTTCAAAAACCGTCGCGCCCTGCGAGGCGGCGAGGCACGGAACCAATACCGGGTCAAGCGAGTGGTCGCTTAGTCCTGTCTCAACGCCAAAGTCTTTTTTTAGCGCGGCGATTAGTCGTACGTTGTATTCTTCTTCGGGGGCGGGATAGCTTGTGACGCAGTGAAGGAGACTCACGCCGCTTTTTCCCAAAATGGCCAGGGCCGCCTCTATGTCGCTTTGCTTTGAAACGCCGCTAGAAACTATTACGGGAACTGCGGCGGGGGCGGGGAAGGCCGCCTCATTCGATTCGCGCGCCTCGTCTGATTTAAGTTTTTCGTCCGCTTGATGGGCGCCGACCGTTTTTCGCGCGGCGGCCAAGGCGCGCAGCATTGGAAAATGGTTCAGTTCCGGCGAGGCGATTTTCACCGCGTCGGGCTTTAGTTCCAAAAGAAGCTCAAGGCTTTTTAGGCCAAAGGGCGAGCAAATCCATTTAAGGCCAAGCGAACGCGCGTATTCCAAGCTTTGCGCGTAAAAATCGGGCGGACATTCCAGCTGCTTAAAGCGCTCGTACAAGGGAATGCGGCCTGTAGGCAAGTCCACAAAGCCTGTCTTTGGGTGAAGGATTTCGTCGGCGATGACCCATTGGAATTTAACCGCGTCGGCCTCGGCTTCCTTTGCCGCGTCAATCAAGCGCTTTGCCTTTTCTATTGAACCTTCATGCGATGTCCCGATTTCCGCGATTACCATAAGGGAATTGTAGCGCCTTTGCTCTGTTTTTTCTAGATATTTCTGGAAATGTCTAGAAAAATGCGCTATAATGGAATGATGGACGAAAAAAAGTCTATGTCGGAACGCGACATCATCACAAAATATATTCTCCCTGCAATTGAGAAATCTGGCTGGAACAGGCAGACTCAGATTCGCGAAGAAGTTACTTTTACAGCTGGTCGTATCTTTGTGAAAGGCAGGCAGACAAAACGCGGGGAAAAGAAGCGGGCTGACATAATTCTTTATTACAAACCTAACGTTCCTGTCGCTGTAATTGAAGCAAAGGATAACACGCATTCCGTCGGTTCCGGCTTGCAGCAGGCATTGGGCTATGCGGAAACTCTTGATATTCCTGTCGCAATCAGTTCTAACGGAGACGGATTTATAATTCAATATCGCAAAAACTGCGGGAACTTAGATTCAACTCAGCAAGCGATTATCACGCAAGAGCTGGATTTAAACGATTTTCCGACACCAGAAGAATTGTGGGCTTGTTACAAACGCTATAACGGATTGGACGATAAAAGCGAGCAGACGGCTCTTTCCCAGTATTTTTTCGGAAATGGCTGCTACCCGCCACGCTACTATCAGAGAATCGCCGTCAACCGCGCGGTAGAAGCAATTGCGCGCGGACAAAATCGCATTCTTCTTGTAATGGCGACTGGCACAGGAAAAACATTCACGGCTTTTCAAATCATCTACCGGCTCTGGAAATCCGGCTGTAAAAAGCGAATCCTTTACCTGGCAGACCGCAACAATCTTATCACTCAGACAAAGAAAGGCGACTTCAAGCATTTCAAAGACAAGCTCACCATCATAAAAAACAAAAAAATCGACAAGTCCTATGAAATTTATCTTGCATTATACCAAGGGCTTACGAATTACAATGAAGAAACGGACGCGTTCAGAAAATTCAGCCCTGAGTTTTTCGACTTGATTATCGTCGATGAGTGTCACCGAGGTTCAGTTGACGAGGACAAAGCCTGGCATAAAATCCTCACATATTTTTCAAATGCAACCCAAATCGGCATGACCGCCACTCCAAAAGAAACAAAGGCGCTTTCGAACATCGAATATTTTGGAGAACCCATTTATACCTACTCTCTCAAGCAGGGAATTGACGACGGCTTCTTAGCCCCTTACAAAGTTCTTCGCGTTGGAATGAATGTGGATTTGGAAGGGTACAGGCCAGAGCGTAACAAAACCGACATAGACGGCGAGCTTATCGAAGACCGGCTTTACAACACGAAAGATTTTGACCGCAATATTGTAATTGATGAACGAACGGATTTGGTTGCCCGAAAGATTATGGAATATCTTAAAAATACGAATCCCTACGATAAAACAATCGTATTCTGTGTTGACATCGAGCACGCAGAACGAATGCGGAGGGCTTTATTAAAATATGCGCCGCGCGAAATCACTGCAAAGACAGACAAATACATCGTGAGAATTACAGGCGATGACAAAGACGCTAAAAGCTACCTTGATGATTTCATCAATCCAGAAGAAACCTATCCAGTTATTGCCACAACTTCAAAACTGATGACCACAGGAACAGATGCGAAGACATGCAAACTGATTTGCCTGGACTCAAACATCGGCAGCATGACAGAATTCAAACAGATAATCGGCCGAGGAACAAGAGTTGAGGAAGATTTCGGAAAACTCTACTTTACCATCATTGACTTTCGCAATGTCACCGACAAATTTGCAGACAAGGACTTTGACGGAGCGCCAGTGCGCATAAAAGAAGCGTCGCAAGACGAAGAGATTTCTGAACAAACTATAGATGAAGGCGAGGAAGAAAGTCAGATTGATCCTGTTACAGGCGAAGAGATTGCTTTTCCAGAATACCGCGTCAATGACGAATTTGGAAATATTGCCGTTGCGGAACCTAAGCCACAAAAACTCGAAAGGCGAGAGAAAGTCCGAATCGCGGGCGTCGATGTTCACATCTTAAGCGAACGCAAGGAATTTCTGGACGCAAGCGGGAAGCTGATAACCACAAGCCTCAAAGAATACTGTAAAACAGGAATCCTCACTTCTTACCGTTCACTCGATAATTTCTTGCAGACCTGGAACGACGCGGAAAAAAAGCGCGCCATTATAGAAGAGCTGGAAAACCAGGGAATTATCTTTGAAGAACTAAAAGACGAAATCAAAAATGACCTAGATATTTTTGACCTAATCTGCCACATAGCCTGGGACGCACCGGCCCTTACCCGCCACGAAAGAGCCGAAAATGTCCGCAAGCGAAACTACTGGACAAAATACGGAGACAAAGCGCGCAATGTCTTAAATGCAATTCTTGACAAATATGCCGAAACAGGAATAGAAGCCATTGAAGATATGAAAGTCCTGACAGTTCCACCAATTACAGATATTGGTACGCCAAAGGAAATCATCGATTCCTTCGGAGGTAAACCACAGTACCTTCAGGCAATCAGAGAACTCGAAAACGAGATTTATAAGGTGGCGTAAAATACTTGCAATTACTCAAAAATGCGGTTATACTAATTTTTGAGTAATAGGAGTTGTGTTTGATTTTTACACGTGATTCATACATAAATCAGCTTATTCAAAAAAAACAAAATGGAATGATAAAGATTGTTACTGGGCTAAGGCGCTGTGGCAAGTCATTTCTTTTGTTCAAGCTATTTTACGAAAAGCTTATTTCAGATGGAACGCCTGATTCTCACATAATTAAAATTCCCCTTGATGATTTGGAATACTCTGAACTGCGGGAGAAAATATCGCTTTATAAATTCATAAAATCAAAAATTACTGATAATGACCAATACTACTGTCTTTTGGATGAGATTCAACTTGTAGAAGGGTTTGAAGAAGTCCTTAATTCCCTTCTGCATATTCAGAATTTGGACGTATATGTTACTGGAAGCAATTCGCGCTTTCTTGTGAAAGATGTGATTACAGAATTTCGCGGACGTGGCGATGAGATAAGATTATACCCGCTTTCATTTAAGGAATTTTTTGAAAATAGAAAAGATGGTTTTATTTCTGCATGGACTGATTATTATACTTATGGCGGACTTCCTCTTGTAGCTACAATGAAAAACCATAAGGAGAAATCAGACTATCTTTTAAATCTCTTTGCTAAAGTTTATCTTACTGATGTAATTGACCGCTATAAGATTCGGAACAAGGGAGAATTTGAAGAACTTCTGGATGTAATCGCTTCTTCAATCGGTTCTCTTACCAATCCTAGAAAAATAGAGAACACTTTTAAATCAAAAGAAAAATCAACAATCACAAACAAAACAATTACATCTTATTTAAATTATCTTGAGGACGCCTTTTTGATTCAGCCTTCTGAACGTTTTGATATTAAGGGGAGAAAATATATTGGCGCAAACAAAAAATATTATTTTACTGACACAGGGCTTAGAAACGCTCGGTTGAATTTTAGGCAGATAGAAGAAACTCACATAATGGAAAACATTATATACAACGAGCTTAAAATTCGTGGTTTTAATGTTGATGTTGGAATCATTGAATTCAATTCAAAAGACAAAAACGGAAAAACTCTAAAGACACAGCTTGAATGCGATTTTGTAGCAAACCGGGGAAACGAAAAAATATACATACAATCTGCCTTGGATCTTTCCAGCGAAAAAAAGAAAGCTCAGGAAGAAAACTCTCTTTTAAGAATAAACGACAGCTTTAAAAAAATAATTATTCAAAAAGAAAAAATCATTCCACATTACGATGATAATGGAATCTACATCACCTGCCTTGAAGATTTTTTGACAGGAGATGAAATATGAGCGAATGGAAAAAAGTAAAAATTAGAGATTTCCTCACAGAACGAGAAGGTCGATATAAACCCGATGATTCAAAGATTTCAAAATACAAACGCCTCGATAAAATAGATTTCTCTGGAACAATTCATATTTCAGATAAGCCGACAAAAACGGATATGATTATTGTGCATCCTGGTGATTTGGTAATTTCGGGAATCAATGTTGCAAAAGGTGCAGTTGCTGTTTATCAGGGAGATGAACCTGTTTGTGCTACAATTCATTATTCTTCTTATACATTTGATAGTTCAAAAGTTTATTTAGATTATTTCAAATATTTTGTAAAAAGTCCTGCATTTATCACCGCTTTACAAAAGCAAGTAAAAGGCGGAATCAAAACAGAAATAAAACCAAAGCATCTACTCCCTTTAGAGATTTCAATTCCCGATTTACATACTCAACAAGAGATAGTCAAAAAGATAGCTTTACAATTGCAAAAAACAGAACAGCTTTCTATAGAAATTGAATCACAAAAAAACTACATAAAACAACTCCGTCAGAACATTCTGCAACAAGCCATAGAAGGAAAACTCACCGCCGACTGGAGAAAACATAATCCTGTGATTAAAGGCAATCCCGACTACGATGCGGAAGTGTTGTTTGAACAGATTCAGAAAGAACGAAATAGCGAGAAAAAACAGAAAGTATTATCTCCAATTACAGATGAAGAAAAACCGTTTGAAATTCCAAAAGGATGGAAGTGGGTAAGATTGGGAGAAATAATAAATCTTTTATCTGGCCGAGATTTTGAACCATCTGAATACAATGATAAACAAAAAGGAACTCCATACATAACTGGAGCAAGTAATTTTGGGGAGACCGGAATAATAATAAATCGATGGACTGAAACTCCTAAGTGTATTGCAAAACTCGGAGATTTGTTACTTGTATGTAAGGGCTCTGGTTATGGAACTTTAGCTTATGCAGATTTTAAGGAAGCTCATATTGCACGCCAAGTTATGTCAATAACAACCGTATCAGAGTTTATTTCCTTAAAATATATTGAGTTTATTTTGCGTGCAAATTTTCAATACTTAAAAAGTCAAGGAAAAGGTTTAATTCCAGGAATTGATAGGGAGACTGTTCTCAATATTTGTGCTGGACTTCCATCACTATTGGAACAAGAAGAAATAGTTAAAAATGTAGAGAAACATTTACAAACTGTTTCTGATATAGAAAGTCAAATCACAGAACGTGAACAACTAGCAAAACAACTTATGCAAAGTATATTAAAAGATTCTTTGCATATAAAATTGACAAAATGCGAATAATTGGGAATAATAGTTAAGGAGAATTTATTATGAATGGAATAAAAAATATAGAAGTAAACATAACTGATTTATTTGTGAATAGTTCAAATCCTAGGTTTGATGCAGTTGAAAATCAGGCAGAATCTTTTGCGGCGATGATAGATGAACAAAAAGATAAGTTGATTGCTTTGGGAGAACATATTGTAAATTATGGGCTAAATCCTCTTGAAAAAATCCTTATAAGTAAAATCGATGGAAAATATGTTGTTCGTGAAGGTAACAGAAGGATAACGGTTTTAAAATTTTTAAATAACCCAGAATTAATACCATCAAAATACTCTAAACTAAAAAATAAATTTGTTGTATTATCTAAAGAAATTGATGAAAATCTATTGAAAAGAATTCCGTGTGTCTTGTCAAATGATGAAAAAGTTATTAACGAATGGATTTCGTTAAAACATACAGGCGAGAATAATGGGGCTGGCACGGTTAGATGGAACGCACAACAAACAGAGAGATTTAGAATACAAACAACAGATATTACTCGAAAATTCTTTTTAGATGAGTTAAAAGATTCGGATGCCATATCAGACACTATAAAAGTAAAATTACACTTAATTAAAAAAACAAATTTCGAGCGAATTGTAGGGGATCCAGATATAAGAACATATCTAGGAATTGCTTATACAAATGGTGTGTTTTCTCTTTATAATGGATTTGTTACTCCTCAGCTTATTCTTGTTCTTGAGGATTTGATTAATGGTATGAGTGTTGGAAAGATATATGCGAAAAAAGATCGGCAGGAATATATAGAAACAGTGAAACAAAGGTTGGCTTCTTCGTCTGAGACATTCTCCAAAAATGATGCTAATGCGAATATTCATAATATAATCGCTAACAGAAATAATAATGGTAACACTGATGATGATACGCATTCGGGATATGGTTACAAAACAAATGGTGCAAGAAATAACACAGGACAGAGTTACCCTCTTAATCGAAAATCTTTAATTCCATATAAAACAAATATTGCAGTATCCAATGCTCGTATTCGTCACATATATATGGAATTAAAAAGTCTTGAAATAGGACATTATCCAAATGCTGTTGCAGTTCTATTTAGAGTATTTGTCGAGTTAAGTGTAGATGTTTATATTGAATCACATAGTTTGTCAGTAAAAAAAGACGCAAAACTTCACCAGAAAATTACAGCTGTAAAGAATTACTTTATTGCAAATACAATTATGACAGAGAACGAATTGCACCCCATTGAAATGATGGTCGCACAACCAACAGCATCTTCTTCGGTTAGGACATTCAATCAATTTGTTCATAATAGTAGTGTTACTCCGACGGTGGATGATTTGAAAAACTCATGGGATGATTTATATCCTTTTATTGAGAATTTGTGGAAATAAGTATGAGTTTTTATTCGCCTTTACGTTATCCCGGCGGGAAGAACAAAATAGCAAATTTTGTTAAAGATATTATAGTCACAAACAATTTATGCGAATGTTCATATATTGAACCTTTTGCTGGCGGTGCAAGTGTGGGGCTTTTTCTTCTTTTTTCAGAGCTTGTTTCAGATATATATATAAATGATGTTGATAAATCAATTTATTCCTTTTGGTATAGCGTATTAAATAATACAGAGGATCTATGTAAATTAATAAATGATGCTAAAGTTAATCTAAAGGAATGGAATAGGCAAAAAAATATCCAAAAAGAAAAGGACAAGGCGGATTTACTTCCATTAGGATTTTCCACTTTTTTCTTGAATCGAACTAATCGTTCAGGGATTATAAAGGGAGGGGTGATAGGAGGTATAGAGCAAGCTGGAAAATGGAAAATTGATGTTAGATTTAACAAGAAAGAACTTATTAAAAGGATAAAAAAAATAGCTCTCTATAATAATAGAATACATGTTTATAATTTGGATGCGCAAGAATTTATTACCCGTGTGGATAAAAAAATCGAAAATAATTCTTTTATTTATTTTGATCCGCCGTATTATAGAAAGGGAAATGTTTTATACACGAACTTTTTTAACCATGAAAAACATCAGAAGCTTGCTGATTATATTCATTCTTTGAAAAATAATTGGATTTTGACATATGATAATGTGTCTGAAATTCTTGATATGTATAGCGACGATAATAAAATGAATTTATATTTTAGTTATACAGCTGCAGAAAAAAAAGAAGGGTCTGAAATATTCATTTCATCTTCAGGCTTAATAATTCCTAAAAGAGATTATTCTGCAATAAAAATAGAAGATTTTAATGGATAGTATTTTTTTTATCCAGAGGCGTTGCGGGGGGGCCCGCAGAAGGGGTAGCGGAAAACGCCGCAGGCGGTTGGAGCGAGGGGAAGACTTTCCTCTTCTCAATATAAAATCAAAAGGAGCGAAACAAATGCCAAATGAACTTGTAAAACAAATATCATACATTCTCTATAAAGCAGATGAAGAAGATGTAAAAGTAAATGCACTCCTAAAAGATGAATCTATCTGGCTTACACAAAAATCAATGGCAGAATTGTTTGATTGTTCGTCTGATAATATAGGGCTGCATTTGAAAAATATTTTTGCTTCTGGAGAATTGGAAAAAAGTTCAGTTACCGAGGAATCCTCGGCAACTGCCTCTGATGGAAAAAACTATAAAATGACCTTTTACAATCTCGACGCAATTATCTCTGTAGGTTATAGAGTGAATTCTGCAAAAGCTACAAAGTTCCGTATCTGGGCTACAAATGTATTAAAGGAATACATCAAAAAGGGCTTTGTGCTGGATGATGAACGCTTAAAGCAGGGCGAAACTGTTTTTGGAAAGGATTATTTCCGTGAACTTTTGGAAAGAGTCCGCTCAATCCGTGCAAGTGAACGCAGAATCTGGCAGCAGATTACAGATATTTTTGCAGAATGTTCCATTGATTATGATAAAAACTCTGAAATTACAAAACAGTTTTATGCGACTGTTCAGAATAAGTTTCATTTTGCAATTACAGGGCAGACTGCAGCAGAAATTGTTTATGACAAGGCGGACCACAAAAAAGAGCACATGGGTTTAACTACATGGAAGAATTCTCCTGATGGCCGCATTTTGAAATCTGATGTGAACATTGCAAAAAACTATCTTTCTGAAAAGCAAATCCGTCAGCTGGAAAGAGCTGTGAGCGGTTATTTTGATTATATTGAAGATTTGATTGAACGCGAGATTCCTTTTAATATGGAACAGTTTGCTGCAAGTGTAAATGAATTTCTTGAATTCCGAAAGTACGATATTCTTGAAGGAAATGGAAGGATTTCAAGAAATAAGGCTGATGAAAAAGCCTTTAGTGAATGTGAAGTTTTTAATAAGACTCAGAAGATAGATTCTGATTTTGATAAGATGATAAGAAAGATAGAGAAGAAATAATTCTTATCAGATAAAAAAAATGATATTTGGGAGAAATAAAGAAAATGTTTTATTTGGAAAAAATAATTATTTATAATAACGCCCCCTTTGAAGATTTGAAGATTGACTTTTCCAAAAAAGGAATAAATGTGTTGACAGGATTGAATGGGCGAGGAAAAACTACAATAATTTCATATATTGTTGATGCTCTTGTGGAAATCTCAAAAAAAGCTTTCTATAATGAATATAAAGACAGAGAAAATGCATATTACAGACTTTCTTCAGCTATTTATTCAATAGATTATTCTAAACCCTCTGTTATTTATATTAGGTTTAAAAACGATGATGACAATGTTGATTATGTAAATATCCGGGGTAAAGTTAATAACGAAGAATATTTGCAAATTACTCAATTAGATAATCCAATACAATTTACAAATTTCAGTGGTGATTTGGAAGAATCTGGAAATATAAAATACTGTAATACAACTTTAAATAAAACAATCCAGAATATTTTTAATAATTATATAACACCATATTTTCCTTCTTATAGATTTGAAATGCCAGGATATTTAAATGATGTGTATTCTCAAAATATACATTTTTCTTACAATTCAAGCTATTCTGGATATTTACCAAACAAAATAGAAGTTATACAAAGTATCGATAGTATTACAAATTGGATAATGGATGTCGTTTTAGATTGGATGACTGGAAAACAAGAGCAAAAAATTCCTTTAGAAAATGGGCAAGTAATAATTACTGATATTACAGCTGAAAGAAATATTTGGGGAAATCTTTGTCAAATTGTTACAGAGTTATTCAAAGAAAAATCAAATAATCGTCAGTTAAGATTTGGAATTGGAACAAGAAATAATTCTGGACAAAGATTATCAATTGTTTCAAATGATAAAGATATGATAGTTTTTGCTCCAAACATGAAAGTCTTATCTGCAGGTGAATCATCAATTATTGGTATCTTTTCAGAAATAATCCATCAAGCAGATAAGATTCATAAGAATATCCCGTTATCGGAAATAGAAGGTATTGTTTTAATAGATGAAATTGATAAACACCTTCATATAAAATTGCAAAATGAAGTTCTTCCAAAATTAATGAATCTTTTTCCAAAAGTTCAATTTGTTATTTCATCTCATTCCCCATTCTTAAATATGGGATTGGCAGAATTTTCCTCTAAAGAGACAAAAGTATTTGATTTAGATAATAATGGATTAAGTACAGAACCTAGAAAAACTGTTGAGTTTGAAAATTTTTACAATTCAATTATTTCAGAGAATACTAACTATGTACATTTATATAATGCATTAAAACAAAAAACAGATACGTTATTGAAGCCCTTAATATTTACAGAAGGTAAAACTGATTGGAAACATTTCAAGAAAGCATTATCTTCTTTCCAAGAAAAAAATGAATTTACTGATATCAATGTTGAAATTTTTGAATATGAATTCAACAATAGTGATTCTCAATTGTTTAGTTATTTAACAACAATTGCAAAACTTCCAAATTCTCATAAAATAATTGGAATCTTTGATTGTGACGAGGCTAATGGGAAAAAGATAGCACAGTCTTATAATGGAATTCAAGAATTAGGTAATAATGTTTATGCAATGTGTATTTCTATTCCAGATTTTCGAAACGATATTAAAGATATATCAATTGAATTTTTGTATAAAGATGAAGATTTAAGAAGAATAGATAGTAATGGTAGAAGACTTTATACATCTGATGAATTTTCTAGAAGTGGTTATTTGCTTTCTGATAAAACAATTCATTGTCAAAATATAGAGCGCTTAAAAAACTTTGAGAATACTAAAATTCCAAAAATTATAGATAATGCTATATATAATCCGGAAGATGAATCTATAGCTTTATCAAAAAATGATTTTGCCGAGAATATTTTACATGATGTATTTTCAGATATTTCATTTGAAGGTTTTAAACCTACTTTTGAAAGATTGCGAATTATATTAAATAAATAATTTGTTTATGGGCGTTGCGGGGTGTCCCCGCAGAAGGGGCAGCGGACAAGCAACAAAGCGGAGAGAATCGGCGCTGCTTGCAGGGACGATTCGTGGAGCGACTTGCTTGGGAGCGAGGGGAAGGCTTTCCCCTCCTCAATATAAAAACAAAAGGAGCAGAACAAATGCCAAACATTGGTGGAATTGTAAAAACATTGCAGAATATAATGCGAAAAGACCAAGGTGTTTCTGGTGACGCGCAGAGAATAGAGCAGCTGGGCTGGATTCGCATTGAGGGGCATCGCCCCGAATATAATTTCCTATAAAGAACAGCAACTTTAGTTGCTGATGATTACGCTTAAAATCATTGATGATAAGGAAGCAGAAATGGAACTTATCAGCGATGATTATGTTTCTGTGATTCCGAGCGAGCTGCAGTGGAGAAACTGGGCTGCTGACAGTGAAGGCATGACGGGAGACGCGCTTAAGGATTTTGTTGATAATAAGCTTTTCCCAGGCTTGCAGAATCTTGATGTTTCTACGGGCAACAAGCGGGCTGTTTTGATTCGTGATATTTTTGTGGGTACCAACAACTACATGAAAAATGGAACTATAATTCGTCAGGTTGTGAACAAGCTTAATGAAATTGATTTTAATGCCAGCGAAGACCGTCACATGTTCGGCGATATTTACGAAGGCCTTTTGCGTGACTTGCAGAGCGCCGGTAACTACGGTGAGTTTTACACTCCGCGCGCTGTTACAGAAATTATGACCGAGATTATTAATCCTCGGCTTGGCGAAAAGGTGCTGGACCCGGCTTGTGGTACCGGCGGCTTTTTGACAAGCGCAATTGAAAATATCAGAAAGCAGGATGTTCATTCTGTTGAAGATTTGAAGGTACTCGAAGAAACGATTCGTGGTCAGGAGCTTAAACCGCTTCCTTTTATGCTTTGTGTTACAAACCTTATTCTGCATGATATTGAAGTTCCGAATGTGATGAATATGGACAGCCTGAACCGCGAGTATACAAGCATCGGCGCAAAAGAACGTGTTGATGTTATTCTTGCTAATCCGCCTTTTGGCGCCAGCGTTTCTGATGGTGTTGAAACAAATTATCCCGCTGCATTCAGAACTACAGAAAGCGCTGATTTGTTCTTGCTTTTGATGATTCGATATTTGCGTGATGGTGGCCGAGCAGCGATTGTTTTGCCTGATGGTTCGTTAACTGGCGACGGTGTAAAGCAGAGAATCCGCGAAGAGTTTTTGACTCAGTGTAATGTGCATACAATTGTGCGTTTGCCTAACTCTGTTTTCCAGCCTTATGCTAGTGTTGCTACAAATCTTCTGTTCTTTACAAAGGGCGAGCCTACTAAGGAAATCTGGTACTGGGAACACAAGCTTCCAGAAGGACAGAAATCTTATTCAAAAACAAAGCCGATTCAAAAGAGCGAGTTTGCGTCACTTCTTGCGTGGTGGAATAATCGCGCAGAAGGTGAACAGGCTTGGAGAGTTCCTGTAGAAAAAATTGCCGAAAACGGATGGAATCTGGATATTAAAAATCCATTTGTGAAGGAAGAGGAAGTTACTCATACAACTGCAGAACTGCTGGATATGCTTGGCGCGTCTTTTAAGAAGAGCGAGAAGTTAATCGATGAATTGAAGAAGGAGATTAAGTAGTTTCCTTATTGCGCGACGGTGGTTCCCAATACTCTTGACCAACTGCGTTAATTTATGATAAAATCAAACTCTAGCATTACACGCTTATAAATTTTTTCAATATAGGAGATCCTCTATGTCAGGACACAGTAAATGGGCGACAATCAAACACGCCAAGGGAATCGCGGACGCCAAGCGCGGAAAGCTTTTCACAAAGTTCATTAAGGAAATTTCAATCGCGGCTCGCATGGGCGGCGGCGACCCCGACTCTAACCCCCGCTTGCGCACGGCCATCCTTAAGGCCCGCGCCTCAAACATGCCCAAGGACAACATTGAGCGCGCCATCAAGAAGGGAACTGGCGAAGACGGCGGATCTAACTACGAAGAAATGGTATACGAAGGATACGCTCCGGGCGGAGTCGCCGTATTGGTCGAAGTTTTGACTGACAACAAGAACCGCGCGGCCGCCGACGTTCGCAACATTTTCAACAAGAACGGCGGAAACCTCGGAACAACAGGCTCCGTAAGCCGCATGTTCAGCCGCAAGGGAACAATCACATACGACGCCGAAAAAGTAAGCGAAGACGAAGTCATGGAAGTCGCGCTTGACGCCGGCGCCGACGACGTTGAGAACGAGGACGGAATCATCACTGTAACGACTTCACAAGAAGCCTTTGCCGGCGTTATGGAAGCCTTGCAGGCCAAGGGCTTTGAGTCCCTTTCCGGTGAAGTCGGAATGGTTCCCGAAGCCTACCAACCCGTAGACAAGGACACAGCCGCCAAAGTCCAGAAGATGATCGACAAGCTTGAGGACAACGACGACGTTCAGAATGTCTACACAACAGTGGAATATCCTGAAGACTTCGTTCCCGAAGAGTAATAAGTTGGCCGCATCGCGCTCAACTTGCAAAACGCGCCGCGTTCTGGGCATTGACCCCGGCCTGGCCAACACCGGCTGGGGAATCATTGACTGGAACGGCGCGAGATTCACGCTGGTAAAGTACGGCGTGATAGAAACGGCCGCGTCCGAAATCCACGGAACGCGGCTTTTGCATATCTACAACCGCCTTAACGCGATAATCCAAGAATACAAGCCCGCCGAAGCGGCCATGGAAACCCTTTATTTTGCAAAGAACCAAACTAGCGCCATGTCGGTTGCCGAAGCCCGCGGCGTGGTCACTTTATGCCTGGCCCAAAACTGCGTTCCCCTTGGAGAATACAAGCCCAACCAAATAAAGCAGGCCGTCACCGGTAGCGGCGCCGCCGACAAAGAGCTGGTCGAGCGCTATGTGCAGCTTTTGCTAGGCCTTGCGACGCCTCCCAAACCCGACCATGCCGCCGACGCTCTTGCCGGCGCCATCACGCACATAAACACTTCAATGCCCGGCCTCAATTAAGCGCGCGCCGCCTTATGCGAGCGCAGTCGATATTACAATTAGCAAAAGCGCGTTTTGCTTGCAAAATTGCCCTAAAAGCGCTATTGCCAGTAGCGCTCGAGAGAGCGCAGTCGATATTGCAATTAGCAAAAGCGCGTTTTGCTTGCAAAATTGCCCTAAAAGCGCTAGAATAATATTCTATGTTCAACAGTTTAAAAGGCGTGATTACCTACAAGGCGCACAACACAGTTCACCTTGACGTGAACGGCTGGGAATGGGATTTGTACGTTCCCGCAAGCGCGATTGAAGAATTGGGCGACATCGGCTCTACGGCTAGAATCTTCACTTGGATGTACGTCCGCGAAGACATGATGAAAATGTTCGGCTTTGCCACGGAAGAGGAGAGAAACGTATTCCTTGACCTTCTAAAAGTCGAAGGCGTCGGAGCCAAGGGCGCGATAAAAATCCTCAGCAACATCAGCATCTCAAAATTTGTCGAGGCGCTTGACGGCGGAAACACAGAAGCGCTTGAGGCGGTTTCGGGCATCGGAAAAAAGACCGCGGCCAAAATCATGCTTACGCTAAAAGGAAAGCTCACTCTGGAGGATTCCACAAAGTCTGCCCACCACACGGACCAGGCGGAATTCCAGGACGTAATAAATTCATTGGTCGACATGGGCTACGACAAGCGCGATGTCACCGAAGTCGTGGACAGAATCACAGACCAGCTTATGGAGAACGCGGAGTTCACTTCAAAGTCGCATTCAGGAAAAGAAGAAATGATTTTCCGCCAGGCGCTTGTGGACTTGGCATAGCTTAGGCTGAACGATGAGCGACGAATATCAAGACATTGTCCGCGCGGGCGTTCCTTTGCCCGACGACGCGCAGGAAGGAAGCCTTCGCCCCCAGTTTTTAAAGGAATTTTTGGGGCAGGAAGAAATTAAGAAAAATCTCTCGGTTTTCATACAAGCCGCGCGCGACAGGGAAGAGGCGCTTGACCATCTTTTTTTGATCGGCCCTCCGGGCTTGGGAAAAACGACGCTCGCGCAAATCACTGCGCGCGAATTAGGCGCCGACTTTAAGGTGACAAGCGCTCCCGCCTTGGACAAGCCAAAAGATTTGGCGGGCATTCTTTCCACAATCACGCCTCGCACGGTTTTTTTCATCGACGAAATCCACCGCTTAAAGCCCGCCATCGAGGAAATGCTTTACATCGCGATGGAAGACTACGAGCTGGACTGGGTAATCGGCCAAGGCGCGGCTGCGCGCACGGTTCGCATTCCGATTCCAAAGTTCACGCTTGTGGGAGCGACGACAAAGGCGGGCATGGTTTCAAGCCCCCTTATAAGCCGCTTTGGAATCGTCCAGCGCTTTAACTATTACACCAAGGAAGAATTGTCGCTAATCATAAAAAGGTCGGCGCAAATTTTGGACGTCCAGGTCAACGACGACGCCTCGCTTCTTTTGGCCAGCTGCTCGCGCGGAACTCCCCGCGTGGCAAACCGCGTCTTGCGCCGCATGCGGGACTTTGCCCAGATTGAGGGAAGCGGCGTGATTACAAAGGAAATCGCGGAGAGCGGCCTAAAGCGGCTTGGAATCGACGACTTGGGCTTGGAAAAATACGACCGCGAGATTTTGCTTTCAATCATAAACAATTTTGGCGGCGGCCCTGTCGGAGCGGAAACGCTTGCCATAAGCATTGGCGAAAGCCAAGACACTTTGGAAGACTACTACGAGCCGTACTTGATTCAATGCGGCTTGATTCAACGAACGCCCAGGGGCCGCGTCGTCACCGAGCGCGCCTACAGGCAGCTTGGCCTTGAAATCAAGGAGCGCTTGGAAAAGGGCGGCCAAGGAACTTTGTTTTGAAAAGAACTGACTTTTACTTTGACCTTCCGGCGGAACTTATCGCGCAGAGGCCAAGCGCCGTCCGCGGCCAGGACCGCCTTATGCTTTTGGGGCGTACTAGCGGCGCGGTCGCCCACCACAAAATGGACGACCTGCCAAACCTTATCGACGACGGAACTTTGATGGTCTTTAACAACAGCCGCGTGCGCCGCGCCCGTCTTTTTGGCGTAAAGGAAACGACAGGCCGCGAGGTTGAGTTTATGTTCCTTAACCAGGCGGCCTTTGGCGAGGGCTGTGTTTGGAACACGATGGTAAAGAACGCCAAAAAGCAAAAGGCCGGAATGCGATACCAATTCCCAGACGGCTCTGTCGCCACAATCCTTGACGACCCTCAAAACTCAGGGAGCGAATTCCGCCTTTTAAAGTTTGATTTTACTATAACCGAAGACTGGTTTGAAAAGAACGGCCACATTCCGCTCCCTCCTTACATTAAGCGCGAGGACGAGGCGAGCGACGGCGAGAGATACCAAAACGTCTACGCCGACCAAACCGGAAGCGCTGCTTGCCCGACGGCCGGCCTCCACTTTACCCAAGAAATGCTCGGCCGCCTAAGCCAAAAAGGCGTCGAGCGCGTCTTTGTCACCCTGCACGTAGGGCTTGGCACTTTTTTGCCTGTCCGCGAGGACCAAATAGAAGACCACAAAATGCACCAAGAGTTTTACACAATCGAAGCCGACGTTGCCGATAAAATTAACCAGGCAAAAAAGGATGGGCGTCCTATTCTTGCTGTAGGCACCACAAGCGTGCGAACGCTTGAGTCGGCCTTTTCTGACGGCCTTGTTAGGCCTGGAACCCGCGGCACGAGCATCTTCATGTACCCAGGCTACAAGTTCAAAGTCGTTGACCAAATGTTCACAAACTTCCATACGCCAGAGAGCACTTTGATTATGCTCGTGTCCGCCTTTGCCGGCCGCGAAAACATTTTGGCCGCCTACAACGAGGCCGTCCGCGAGCGCTACCGCTTTTTTTCCTACGGCGACTGCATGCTGATTAAGTAAGCTGGTTCAAGCTGTATTGAGTGAAGTTAAGAAATTCTTCCTTTAGGCGCGGCAGGTTAGGCGTGGCTTTGTCAAAAGCCTTTTCAAAGGCCGCTTCAGCCGAATCCAAAAAGTCATGAATCGCCTTTTGGTTAAGCGGAAGCTTCACGCCCATAAGCTTTGTCTCAAGCTCGCTGTCTTGGAACACTATCGAGCCAGAAAAGGCTATTTTCACGCTGGACAAAACGCCGCGGTCGCTTCTTGCCAAAAAGCAAAAGGCGGATGATTCTTCGGTAAGCCTGCCGCTGGGGCCTGACCTCCTGTAGACAGAAACGTCCCAATCGTCCGCGGGAATGTGTATGTTGACCAAAAGCTGCTTTGGCTGCAGGGCCGTGAATTTTGAGAGGGGAACTGTCGCGCTCATTTGGTTTTCCGTGTTGCGGAATTTAAGCGTCGCTCCTAGCGCCAAAAGCGGAGCGTAAAGGCTTCGCTTGATTTCTTTTGGGCCGCTCACGGAAGCGCAAATGTTTCCGCCCAATGTGGCCATGTTGCGAACAAAATGGTTCCCCACGCTTTTTGCGGCTTCGGCCAAGATTTGAGGAACGCGCTCTTTGTCCAATTCCAATATTTGGTTAAGCGTCACGGCGGGGCCAAAGTCAATGTAGCGCTCGTGGTGGTTGATCATTTTTAGTTCAGCGATGTCTCTTACGCTAAGCGCTTTTTCGGGCAAGTCTGTCATTGACGCGCAACCGCCGACAATTTGAAGGCCGGACACGTTCTTGATTTGATAGAGAATCTCCGAGATGTTTTTAGCCAAGAAAAGGGTAGTGTTATTTTGCATTTTTCTTCATCCTTTCCCTTTCAAAATGAATTTGCGCGGCGTAAATGATTCCGTTTATAAGGGCGTCGTTTTCAACGCAGCATCCTCTTAATCCTAAAACGCGTTCGGCAATTTGTTCGCGGTTGGGGTTTGAAAAAGTCGAAATTATCTCCCATGCCGCGAATATTTTTCCCGGATTGCAATAGCCGCAAAGGGTTACTCCGGCCTTTTCAAAGCCTTTCATGATTTCTTGGTAGGCGGCCTGCTTTGAAAAATGCTCCAATGTCACGATGTTTCCGTTCCTAACTATGCCGCATGGAATCAAGCAGCTAAGGACAGCCTTTCCGTCAAGCAAGACCGCGCATGCGCCGCAGTCCGCCTTGTCGCAGCCGCACTTTACGCTTATTAAATTTTGCCTGCGCAGCAAGTCAAGCAATTTAGTTTCGGGCGAAGCGTCGAGCGTCAGTTTTTCTTCGTTTAGCGTGAATGTTATTTTCATTGGCCGCCTTCCTTCTTTTGCGCGTTTTCTTTTTCCTTCGCCGCTTCCTTCTGGTCAAGCGCGGCCTTAAAAAGCTCTCCGTTTTTTAAGGGAAGCGAGCGAATGTCAAGCCTCATGGCCTGCGAAAGGGCGGAGGCAAAGGCTGCGGGAAGAGACTTCTTTATCAAGCCGCCGATTTGCGCGCTTTCAGATTCTGACTGCACGAAAGAAATGTAAATGTTTTTTGCCGAAAGCTTTTCGCCAAGAATCAATTCCGCCAAAGTTTTTTGGATGGAAAACTTGATTTTCGTTTCGGCTTCCTTTCCGGCCAAAATTTTTCCGGCGCTGACCGCGACCCAAATGTTTTTTATTTCCGGCTTGTAGACGCAAGTGTCCAGCGTAAGCTCCAAGGCCACTACGATAAAAGACGTCGAGTTGAACGGCGTTCCCTTAAAGCGGGTTTTGTTCCACTGCTTGATTTGCGTTTTGGTGATCGCCTTGCTCACCGTGATTGGAAGCGGCGAGCGGAACCTTTTAGCCTGTATTCCTTGGCAGCATTTTTTTAGGAGGCTCGTCATTATGGAAAGGTTTGAGTAAAAATTTTCGGGAATAAGTGGGTCTTCCTTAAGGTTAAAGTCTGAATTCACTTTCACCATTTTAGGGTCTATTTGCAAAATCTCCGCCGCTTCGTTCTTCCAAATTTCCAAAATCGTTTTTGAAGGAGTCAACGCGTGGATTACAAGGCTTCCGTCTTTTTGAAGCGTCGCTTCCATTTTTTGGTCGCACTCAAAAATGCTCGTTCCATAATAGCCGCTTGCGTCGTAGGCGGTTGAAAGGCCGATGCCCCTTGGCTTTATGCTGTCCGAGCTAAAGGCTGCGTTGATTTTATTGGTGACAAATTTGCGCTGAAAGTCGCTTTGCCGTAAAATCGCTTCCAAAGATTCCGCGCCTTTTTCTATGCTGATGTTAAAGGGCATTTTTGATTCTTGCTTGTTTAATATCTTTGAGTTTAAAAGCCTTAGCTCGCCGGGCGCGAATCCAGCCATGTCCGCAGCCTTTTGCAGCTGGCATTCAAGGGCGTAAAAGGCCTGCGCGTCAATCGTTTCAACGTTTACCGACGCCGGCGGCTTTTGCGAGGATCTTGCCACCGCGTTTATTTCAAGGTTAATAAAGTTATAGACTCCGACGCTTGCGATTGTAAGGCGGTCTATGATTTCTTCGGCAAATGGATTAAAGGCTCCGGCGTCAAAGTCTATGTCAATCGACGCGGCTTGAATCAAGCCGTCCTTGTCAAACGCGGTCTTGTGCGTGATTGCCACTTCGCCTGTGTTTGAGATGAACTTGTCGTCTTCCTCGCGGCTAAAAACCAGCTTGACGGGTTTTTTCGCAACTATGGCCGCCGCGCAGGTTTGGCAAGCCAAAAGCGTGTTTCCCCAAAGGCTGTTGACGCTTGGCTCGCAGGAGATTGTTTTGTTTACCAAAATTTTCTCTTCCGGCAGCGAAAAGACCGTCGAAAGGTTTTTTATCAAGTGGACTGGCCATTGGGTTGGCGTGTTCACTGTCAATACATCCTTTGCCATGTAGCAAAGCGCGCCGTTGGTCTCGTTCGCTTCGGTGGAGTCAAGGTTGTATGTCCATTTGTTTTGAACCTTAAAGGCCGCCTTGTTGAAGAATTTCTGCACGTTCTTTTGGCGGCCGCCGCCCAATACAATGCGCTTTTGCGAAAGAATGGATTTTTCGGGCGGTTCAGGCAGGGGCTCTATGTCTATCTTCGCTTTGGCGGCAAAGTCTTCCAATGCTTTTTTGTCTGGGCCGGCCAAAATCGCAAGCGGCTGGCCTTCGTACAAGATTTTCTCGGAGCAAAAAATCTCGGTCTCTATGCCAAGCGTCTCTATGGAATTCTTTCCAGGAAAATTCTTTGCGTCTATCAAATGATAGTCTTTTGGCAAGTCTTTTATCTCGACGCTTTTTAGAAGGCCTGATTTTTTGGGAGAACGGATTATCTTTGCGAAAATCATTCCGTCTTTTTCCAAGTCGCTGTACCAGCACTTGGAAATCTGCGTCTGGGATTTTTCAGGCATGGTTTGCTTCTCCGATTTTCTTTACGGCGCTTATGACTTCTTCCGCCATTTTCTCCGTCATGTCTGGCCAAAGGGGAAGGCTAATCGTTCTTTGGTACTGGCTTTCGGCGTTGGGGAAATTCATTGCCCTAAACGCGGGATCGACGTTTTGCCAATACTTAAAGTGGAATAGCGGTATAAAGTGAACCGAGATTCCGATTCCTTCCTTTTGCAAGGCCTTTGCGAATTCTTCCCGGCTTATTTTTAGCTTGTCAAGGTTAAGGCGCGCAAGGTACAAGTGCCAAGCGTTTCCCTCTCCGTCTGGCGGAACTTGGATGAAATCCATGCCGGAAAAAGCCTTGTTGTAAAGGCTGACGATTTTTTTTCTTGCCTCAAAGAATTCGTTCGCGCGCGCCAATTGAACCCGGCCGATTACGGCCAGCAGGTCCGGCAAATTGAATTTCCAGCCCAAATCCACGATGTCGTATTCCCAACTGGCTCGCGGGCTTGTGTACCTGTCCCAAGTGGTTCTGTCCATTCCGTGCATTCTCATAACCGTCATGCGCTTGGCCAGCTCTTGGTCGCGGACGCATACCATTCCGCCTTCCGCGGTTGTTATCGTCTTTGTGACGTAAAACGAAAAAACGCCCGCGTCGCAAATCGTTCCGGCATATCCTAGCTTTGTCAACGACGGAAAAGCGTGCGCCGCGTCTTCGATTACCTTTACATTGTATTTATGCGCCAGTTTAACCAAGCGCTCCATGTCGCAAACGTTTCCCGCGATGTGGACTGGAACTACGGCGACGATTTTCTTTTTATCGTCGGCGGCCAAAAGCTTTTCCACTTTGCCAGCGTCGATTGAGTAGGAGCCGCTTTCTATGTCTGCGAACAAAACGTCGGCGCCCAAATGCTTGGCGCACGCGGCGGTCGAGACGAAAGTGTAGGGCGTTGTAATGACGGCCGTTCCAGGCTTTACGCCGCACGCTTCCATTGCAAGAACCATTCCGCTTGTCGCGCTGTTGACGGCAAGGCTAATCACGTCTTTCGCGCTAAGGCCGGCGGCTTTCCTTGCGGCGATTACGGAGTCGTCCACCTTGTTCATGTAGTAGGAAAATTCTTTTTCAAATGCCAAGGCTTGCTTTCCTGTCGTAAGCCAGCCTGAGCGCAAAACGTCCAAGACGGCTGTCTCTTCTTCTTTTGATATTGACGGCCTTGAGAAGGGAACTTTCAAAGAATCGGAATCAGCCATTTTATTCTCCTTTCCCAGTTTTTTCGTAAAATTCTTTTAACGAAGGAATCGCCTCGCAAAGGATGTTTCTTAGCTCCTTTGCGTTTCTGTAAAGCTTCATGTCCGCGCCGCTTTTTGCAAAGCAAATCGGCTCCAGTTTTTGCAAAAGGCCGTCAAGCGAAAAATCTCTTTTGGCCGAGTTGTCCATGCGCAAAACTTTTGGAAAAGCCGTCGGCTCAGGCTTTTCTTCCTTTAGCCAAAGCGGCTCGGTTAGCCGCTCGCCCTTGCGCGCCCCTGTGTATTTTATTTCGATGTCCTTTCCGACTTCAAGGCCGCTGAACTTTATTATTTGCTCGGCCAAATCTTTTATCTTTATGGGCTCGCCCATGTCCAAAAGATAGGACTCTCCGTTTACGCCGACGCCGCCTGTTTGCAAAACCAAAGAGCAGGCTTCCGGAATCGTCATGAAAAAACGTTCCATTCTTGGGTCGGTTACGGTTACCGGGCCGCCGTTTTTGATTTGTTCCATAAACAATGGCAAAATCGAGCCGCGCGAGCCAAGAACGTTTCCAAAACGGACGAACATGAATGATTGGCTTTTCTTTGCTCTTTCGGCGGCTTGCAAAAGCAATTTTTCGCAAATGTATTTTGACGCGCCGTAAACGCTTACGGGCTGCACCGCCTTGTCGGTGGAAATCAAGACAAAGCGCTTTACGTTAAATTCAAGCGCGGCGTCCAAAAGGTTTTTTGTTCCAAAAACATTGTTCTCTACGGCGGCCACGGGGTTTTCTTCCATCATCGGGACGTGCTTGTAGGCGGCGCAGTGGAAAATGGCGTCGCATTTTGTCTGCCTTATGATGTAGCGGGTGTATTCCTTGTCCTTCATGTCGCCTATGATAGGAACGATTGTCGCCGCCTCTCCGACGCCTTCTTGTTGCAAAAGCCGCAGTTCCCGGTCAATTTGATAGATGGAATTTTCGCCGTGGCCAAAAAGATACAGGCGCTCCGCTCCTCCGCTAAGCAATTGGCGGCTCAGTTCCGAGCCGATGGAACCGCCGGCTCCTGTAATCAAGACGCGCTTTCCGCGAAGGTAGGCTAGGCTTTCCTTTAATGAAATAGTGACCGGCGTGCGTCCCAAAATGTCCAAGGGATCGATTTCGCGCGCTTGGACCAAGTGCGCGGTTCCGTTGACGACTTGGCTGATTGCCGGAAGAATCTTTATTTTTACAAAGCCGCTTTTCTTTAACGTCTCATAAATCGACTTGATTCGCTCAACGCCGGCGGAGGGAATCGCCAAAATCGCTTCGTCCGTTGGCGCTGGATTTAGCGCGGGCGCGATGTTTTCTATCGGGCCAAGGACTGGAACTCCGTCAATTTTGGCGCCGATAATGTTCTTGTCGTCGTCAATAAAGGCCGTCGTCTTGCCGAAGATTTTTTTGCGCTTTATGTCGTCGGCAATCATCTGGCCCGCGAAGCCCGCGCCTATAATGTATAGCTTAGTTTCACTGCGATTCAATTTATTCCCACCGATTCAATTGTAGCATTGTTTTCGCTAATGTTCAAGTAAAAAAAACCGATAAAAGTAAAGAGGAATAGAATAATGAAGAAACAGCTCTTTGCGCTTGCGTTATCTCTTATGTCTTTTTGCGCCTTTTCAAGGAGTTTTTCTTTGCAGGTGGTTCAAAAGAACACGCCCGGCGACCAAATCTTTGATTCATCGTATGTTGTGGAACAAACGATTTTGGACCATTTTTTTGACAGGGGAATGATTGTCTCGAACAACTCTGTCCTTGTCTCAAAAGACGACGCGGCGAAAGAAAAGACTGATTTGCGCCGCTCGATGATAGAGGCGAAAATCGGCAGCATGGACTTGTTCGTAAAACTAAGCCTTAACTATTCTGTCCTTGATTCTGCCAATCCGACGGCAGTCTTGCTTAGCAACATAAAGAGCGCGGATTTGGAAATCGTTTCTCTTAACGAGAACAAGACGATTTGCAAGGGGAAGTTCACTCCTCCTGCATTGACGGATTTGAACAACAATAGAAGCGGCGTTGAAGATTTCGCCGCTGACATAGCTAATAAAATTCAGGCGGAATTAGCCGAAAGGGGTGGCGCTATATGAAAAAATTATTCTTGACTATTGGATTTGTTTTTGCTGCGGGAATCTTGTTTACCGCCCAAAGCCCGTCGCTTGACGGCCGCGCTGTAGTCGCGGACTCGGGCGTTTTTCCAAAGGGCCTGTTCGCGAAAACTGTTGGTTATTTGCCAGGTGACACAATCAGCGTGACCAATCCCGCCAACGCCGAGCGCGTTGACATTTTGGTCATCGGCTCCTTGGATCCTTCCGACGGCGTGGCCATCATGCTTTCGCCCGAAGCGGCCCAAGAGCTTAACATCACAAAGAATTCAAACAACTTGGTGAAGCTTACAAAGCGCAACGGAAACGCTGACGAGATTGCAAACGGAAGCGCTGTCATCGCTCCGTCAAGCGCCGAAAGCGCGGCAGCCTCCGAAGAAAAGCCTTTAAGCCAGGTAATAGAGGAAGCGATGGAAATCGGAATCCCTGTCGACGTTGCCGAAAAGCAGGCTGTCGCCAAGGCCGAAGAAGAGCTTGCCGACAAAATGTTCGACAAGGCCGACGAAGAGATTGAAGCCCAGGAAGAGGCTGCCGCCGCCGAGGAAGAGGACGCGATTTCCAAAGCGGAAGAGGCCTCCCTTGATGAAGGCTCGGTTGAAGAAGCGGCCGCTGAAGCCGCGGCGGAAGAAGAAGCCGCGGAAGCCGCCGTCGCCGCCTCTGAATACCCAGAGTATGAGGCTGTTCAAGACGAGTTGGTCGTTGACGAGTTGGCCGCCGCCGATGAGAGCGGCGCCGCTGACGAAATTATAGAAGACACTGTGATTGACGAGCCTGTGGACGAATTTGACGCGATTGTTTTGGTTCCCTCAGAGTCAAAGGCTCCGGAAGCGGCAGAAGCGGACGAGATTCCCGCGGCCGAGTCTGTAAAAGAAGACGTCGCCGCGATTTTCAGCCCTGATATTGATGAGAATCCGGCAAAGGCCATAAAAAGCTCCGGCGTTTCTTATGTAAATGGATACGGCGACTTGGCCGACCAAAAATATTACGTTCAAATCGCGGTCTACAAATCGTCCGAGAATATCGAGCAAATTGCCGGAAAGTATGCCGACCGATACCCGATAACGGTCGTTCAGCTGGATTCAAAGTCGCCGGTTTTGATTGGCCCCTTGACCGTTGACGAATACGGCGTTGTTTTGGAGCGCTTTAAGTCTTACGGCTTTAAGGACGCTTTTGTAAAGGTCGGAAGCAATCAAGGCAAAAAAGCTTCTTACGATGCCGCCGACTTTGAGCGCTAGCCTGTTGTTTTGATTTGCATGAACGCCGCGAAAAGCGGCGTTTTTTTTTTTTTTATTTCGCGCTTGACAAATCGCGTCTTTTTTATTTATTTAAGGTGTATATCGGGGGTGCGCCGGTTTCGACGGTTGCGCTAAAGCTTGCGCTGCAGGCGGGAGTGAAGGTTCCCTAAACTGACAAAACTTATAACTGCCAAACGTAGAGAAGACGAAGAGTCTGAAAACGAACAGTTAGCTCTCGCGGCGTAAGTCGCGGCTTAAAGAGCCGGAAGTCCAGTCGCGCTGTTCCTAGCGGTTGGAACTTCTGTTGCTAACAGGGACTTGCTTGCCGCCTTTTTCGCCGGGCGGCCGGGACTTTTAGACGGAATACGGAAAAGACGCCTGCCATGCCGCTACCTTTTCCCGACAAACGCCTCGCTTGGCTAAGTCTGTAGACGCGCCTGATTTTCGCTTCCGGACGGGGGTTCGAATCCCCCCATCTCCAGCACAAAAAAATCCCGCAATTTTGCGGGGTTTTTCATTTAGCGAGTTTTGGCTATGATTTGAGCCGCGAAACGTCGGCTCGAAATTGATTTTACGCGTTCGCCGCAAGGCGAATCGCGCTCATAGCGTTTTAGTCCGCTTTTGTCGGACTAAAACTACTTCTTAAGAACTTTGCTGACGGCGGCAACAACCCAGCCTACGACAACCATCCAAAAGCCGATTGTCGAATGCTTGAGCAAGCTCTTTCCAAAGGCCTTGTAAATTCCGCCGTTTGTTGTAAAGCCCAAAACCAAGATGACGCCGCCTGCAACGCTTACAATCAAGGCAATCCATTCAAGCTGGTCGCCCTTTCCAAGCAAGGCTACAACTACGCCGGCAATCGCTCCGATGGCAATCAACAAAGCGCCGATTGTAACGAATGTCGAGCGGTCAAAGTTGATGAAACTAAAGCCGTTTCCGCTAGAGCCAAGGGCTCCAGAGAACATGGGAAGGCAAAAGCCAATCAAAGTGACGGCCATTCCAATCAAGTAAAGTGAAAAGTTAATTCCTTTCTTCGCCATTTTTCTTTCTCCTTAGAAAAATTGTATTAAAAAACGGCGGAACGCCTTTAGCGAACCGCCGCTCTTTGCTGGTTTAAAGCGCCATTGCCTTAGTTGGCGTTGATTCCGTGGTGCTTTTGCTGGTAGCGCTTAAGCATGGCCACCGCGTTGCGCTTGCCGTTGTAGACAAAGCCGCCGTCCCAGTACTCAAGGGCCGCGAACAAGGCGTTTCCGCCGTCCTGGTCGTCAGACTGCTTTGTGCGGAACGAAACGAAGTTTGAAAGCATTTCGAAGTTCTGCTCGTGAAGGGCTTCGATGCGCTTTTTGTTGAACTCGTTCCATTTTTCCAAGTCCTTAAAGCCTTCGCCTTCGTCCTGAACGATAAGGTGGGCGTGCGTCGGGCTGAAAGAATACCAAACAGTAACCTTTTTGTTAACGTCGCAGTTGTTTCCGTGCTTTACGGCGTTTTTGATGACTTCTGAAATCTGCTGTTCCAAGAGGTTTACGTCCTTGATTTCCGCGGGCGCGGCTTGTACAATCAAGAGGGTAAAGTAGCGGATTTGCCTAAAGTCTGAAGGAAACTCCTTCTTAAGCATATTTGTCTTGTCGAACAAGGGGTCATTGTCGTCCGAGCGCAATAATTTCAAGCTTTCTTCTGCCATGGGATACTCCTAATAATATTTGTGCGAATTTTTTTAGTCTTTTACCATCAACAACGCTTCTTCAACGCTGTTTGCCATCGGGAAATAGCCCATCAATTTTGTCAATTCGATGACTTTCTTTACCGAGCCGTGAACGCTGGCGATGGCAAGCTTAAGGTTCATCTTTTTAATTGTAGAGCAAATGTAGATAAGCGCGCCGATTCCAGACGAGTCGATGTAGTCGACCTGCTCAAGATTGATGACAAAGAATTTGACATTCTTCTCAAGCATTTTCATGACCAACTCTTTGAGCTTGTATGAGTTGTACAAATCCATTTCCCCATTGACATCTATGATGTAGACGTCCCCATTTTTACGTATTTTCAGTTCCATAACAGAGCTCCTTCCTCCTATTGGATTTTTATGCACAGAAGCGTTTGGTCGTCATGCTGGACGGCGCTTCCGCAGAAATTTTTTACATCATCTTGGACGCGTTTGGCAATTTCCTTGCCAGCCAAAGAATGATTTTCTTTTATAATCTTTTCAAGACGTTCGGTTGAATACTGCTTTCCGTCAAGGTTAAGCGCTTCAATCAAGCCGTCCGAACAAGTTACGATAATGTCTCCGCTCTGGCATTCAAGCTCTTTGTCGGCGTAAACGGTTTCTTTTTCCATGCCAATCGGCATTGAGTCGTCAGAAATTTTCACGAAGGAAGAGTCGGCGGCCCTGTAAACGTAGATTGGATTGGTTCCGCCTGAAGAGTAAATGAATTTTTTTGCCACGCTGTCGTAGAAAATCAAGGAAATGCTGGCAAAGTGGTCTTTGTCGGCCTCGCTGAAAAGGCCGCGGTTTGTCCAGCTTAGGATTGTCGCCGGGCTTTGAGGAGTGTTTATTGTAAGGCGCAGCATAGCGCGGATTTGAATCATTATTACAAGGCTGGTCAAGTTCTTTCCGGTTACGTCGCCAAGCACATAGGCTATGCGGTCTTTGCGCGCGACGACCAAGTCGTAGAAGTCTCCGCAAATGGACTCGGCGCTTGAGAAGAAGGCTCCGCTTGTGATTCCGGGCAAAAGCGGAAGCTTTGCGGGCAAAAGCGATTTTTGTATTCTAGCCGAAATCTCGTTTTCCTTTTCGTCGTTTGAGCGCTCGATCATGTCGTTGTGGATCGTTATCAAGCGGATGCCCAAGGCCATGATGTCGGCCAGTTTTTTGGCGACTTCAAATTCCTTGTCGCTGAAGGGCTCGTTTCCAAAGTCGCGGCTAAGGGCGATTTCGCCGATAGCCTGGGATTGCGCGATGAAAGGAACGAATATGTAAGATCCGCACTTAAGGAAGTCTTCCTTTTCGTTTTGAACGATGCGCTCGTCCTTTGTCGGTTCTGTGATCATTTCCGCCTTGGAGCCTGAAAGTATTTCGCCAAAGATGTTGTCCTTAAGCGGGAACTGGGCGTACTTCATGCTCATGTCGACGCGGTTCTGCTTGTGGGGAATGTTTTCCGGCAGCAAGTAGGGCGGAACGAAGGAGCCCTCCAAATGCTTTACCGAGAGAACGTCCTCAAAGTCGTCAAGCAAAAGAGCCATGCAGCCGTCGGCGTGCGTGTACTCAATCATTTGCTTTGTGTAGTATTCCAAAATCGAGTCGATGGCTCCAGGCGCCGAAATCGATTCCGAGGCGCGGCCCAGAAGCTCCTTTTGTATGTCGGAGAGGGTTCTGTCTATCTCTTCGTAGACGACATTGAATCTTTTTCCGCCGCTTATCGCGCCGGGCTTTCCGTCGTCCTCAACCTCGCCCCCGTCTTTGTTTGAAAAGGCCTTGACGGCCGCGTAGGGCAAAAGCAAAAGCGCGCCCGCCGCCAAAGTGAATGAAAAGAAAATGACGTTTGGCTTCATCGCCGTGAAAACGGCTCCGGCCAAAACGCAGAGCAGCGAAAGATAGAAAACAAAGCTTACTTTTGCCGTCTTTCTGACCGTGGCGACGAACAAAAGCAAAATCGTGGCCGCGATCAGCGCCGCCGCCGCAAATAGAGGAATATAGGAAAATTTGTCAATAGGCTGCAAAATGGACTTCTCCACAAATTTATTTATTATTGTATATTGTAACACAGGTATGGCAAATTCGTCAAGGAATTTTTTTTTTTAGGTCACTTTTTTTTAAAAGAGAGGCTTTTTAGCCATACCTTTTTCAAGTAGTTTTTTATCTTGTTTGGAAGGGATTCCGCGTAGTTTTGCGCGAAGTCTTCCACAGCCTTTTCCAGCGAAAAGTCTTCGCCCAAGGCCTTCTTTAACTCGTCCCAGTATTTGACTAGCCAAACGTAAAGGTCGGAGACTGTCCTGCGCTTGAATTTTTTCATTATTTTGTGCTGGGTTATCGTGTTGACCACAGGCATGTAGACTGTGTTGAACCACGACATTATTGCGTCGGTCATCGAAATTTCCTCGACCTGGTTCAGGTTGATGTAGTACTTGTGGGTCAAGATGTGGTTGTAAATCACGTCGTATTGGCCCGCGGTTGTGAAGTCAAGGCTCCAGTCGCCCGTTATGTCGCCGTAGTTGGTCTTTGCGTAAAAAAGCCTTTTTTCGTAGGCGATGATTTGCCTGATTATCGTCTCCATCGACTTTCCGGGGGTAAGGCGGATTTCCGTGCGCAGGCTTGTGACCTCCGCGTCGATGCATTCCACTCCGCGGGCCTTGGCCACGGACACGCGGTGGTTTCCGTCGCGGACAAAGTAAACGCCGCCTATTTCGTACAAGGTGACTGCGGGGAGGATCACGCCCTTCATGTAGGCCTTGTCGATGTTCAGCCAGCGGTTCTTTAAGTGGGAATGCTTGGGAAAGAAGAGGTTGTCAAAGTCGTTGTAGCGGCCTTCGCTTCCGATGATTTTGTCCACGGGAACGGTTTGCATTCCCACGTAAACCTCGTTGTCGGGATGCAGCATTTCCTTTATGTCGTTGAGGGAAATCAGCCTTGTCTCTTCCGGCGACAAAAGGTGCTGCAGGCTGTTGACCAAAGCCTTGTTCCTTACCTTTGAGAAGTCTTCCTCTGATTGCGTTGAAATTCCCATGTCGGCCATAATTATATCTCTATCACATGGTGGCTGAACGCGTTGACAACCGTCGTGTTGTAGTATTCGCCGACCCTTTCCTCGTTTTGGTTGTAAAGGTGTATGTGGCCGTGCACCATGAATTTTGGGCTGTACTTTTTTAGGAAGCCGTTGAAGCATTCAAAGCCCTTGTGGCAGGGGTCGTCCTTGTCGTGGATTCCGCGCGGAGCCGCGTGCGTCAAAAATATGTCAAGGTATGTTCCGTAGCGGATTTTGTTCCACAAAAGCCGGGGCGCCATGCAAAAAAGCTTCCAGCGCATTTGGCCTTCTGTGAACTGGCATTGGCCGTGGTTGTAGTCGATTGAGCCTGGAGCGCCGGCTATCAGCAGGGGCCGCTTTTTCTTTGTCTTGGGGTCTTCGATTGTCACTTCCGCGGCCGCGCATTTAAAGCCCAGGTAAACCGCTCCGTGCGCGCGGGAAGCTTGCGCCTCCATGGAATTTTGGTCGGCGAGCGAAGCCGACGATAGTTCGTTGGAGTAGTACTTGTATTCCGAAAGGTTGTGGTTTCCGAACACAAAGTATGTAGGCTTGTTCAGCGTCGAAACTATGAAGTCGATGTAGTCCATCGGAAGGTCGCCCGCGCAGAGCACGGCTCCCACGTCTCCAAACATTTGCTTGACCGCAGGATTGTAAATGAAGGGGTCTATTTCGTCGGAAACGCAGAGTATTTTCATGGTTACGAGGCTTTGTCCAAGAGCTTTTCCAATTGGTCCTTTCCAAGCATTTCCACCGGGCGTCCTTCCGCGGCTTTCTTCGCTGTGTGGGAGAAGCCGGAGCTTGAGAGCACGTAAGCCTTTGTGCAGTTCTTGCTCTTGATTTCGTCCAAGGCCTTGATTGTGACCGAATCCTCAAGCGGATTCGCTTCCCTGTAGAAGTAAAGGAGGAAGGACTGCTTTCTGACCGATCTCCAGTCCGCGTTTCCGCCTTCCGTGGCGATGATTTGGCAGCCCCATTTCTTTTGCTCGCATTGCTGTGGCATAAGGCCCATCGCTTTCACGCAGGCGTTCTTGCATATTTCCAAAAATTCCGCCTCGCTTGAGGTCAGGTATTCCTTGAGTGAGTCGTTGGCCTGCAAGTCCTTGTATTCGGCCAGCTTTTGGCCGACGTCGCGGAAATTCTTTTGCTTGGCGGCGATTTTTTGCCATTGCTCTATGGCTTTTTCTATTTTATGGGTCTTTTCGTAGCAGGCGGCCAAAAAGTAGCGGGCGTACAGGGTTTCGGGATTCTTTCCGTCCTTGTCGGCGCTAATGGCGCGCTCGTAGCAGTTCATCGCGTTGTCGACGCTGTTTCCCATCATGTAGCAGGAGCCGCTTTCTATCAGCGCCTTTTGGCGGAACTGCGGGTCGCGCTGGGCCTTTTCAAAGGAGCGGATCGCGCCTGGATAGTCTTTTGCGTCCTTTAGGATTTTTCCCTGGTAGTAGTATGTGGAGAAAGTCTCAGGCGAAAGCTTTATGGCGATGTCTATCTCGCGCTTGGCTTCGTTAACCTGCTTGGCCCGGTAGAGCAAAAGGCCCATCGCCGCGTGCGCCTTGACGTTCCTTTTGTCGTATTTGAGGGTCTTGTCGTAAAAGCCCAGCGCCATGTCGGGATGGCTTGAATTTTCGTATATTTGCGCGACTTGGAAATAGTTGTCGGCGACTGTCGGCTCAAGCTTTGTCAGCAGAAGGTACTGCTTTAGCGCGTCTTCGGTTTGGTTGAATTTCGAGTAGAGGGCGGCGATGGTTTTTCTAAAGCTTTGCTCGGGCAGGCGGTTGTCGAAAATTCCGTTTTGGTCAACGTACTTCAATTCCATCAAGGCCAGCTCGTTCTTGTTGTCGGCCAGGTAGGCCTTTCCCAAGTAGTAGTGGGCCAAGTAGTCTTTTGGGTCTTTTTGGAGGATCGCTTTCGCCAGCTTTATGGCCGACTGGGTCTTTCCTTGCTTTAGATAGCGTTGAACTCCTTCGACTTTTTTAGGGGCCGCGACATTCTTGATGACAAAAATAAGCAGCAAAAGAACTACCGCGCTTAAAAGAATGATTCCCACTAACTGCGCCACTTCCATGACAACTCGCTCCCAAAAATTAGTAACTATTGATAAAAAGGTTAATTTATGTAATTATGCCATATATGAGAATAAAACTCAATAGATTTTCGCCCTTTATTTTCTCACGGCTTGCGGCCCTTGTTTTGGCCGCGGCCATCGGCCAGTCCCTTTTCGCGCAGGAAAAGCGGGAGGGAATGAAGCTCTTTGAGCAAAACAAGAGCGCCGAGGCCATAGCCTTTTTGGAGGCTGACATAGCGTCTGGAAATCCGCTTCCTGAGGAATACAATTATTTGGGCCTCGCTTACTATCAAATCGGAAACTACGAAAAGTCCGTCGAAGCCTTTAAAAAAGGAACCAGCGCGGCTGGAAGCGACAAAAAGCTTTTATACTTTAACATGGGAAATTCATATTTCGCCCTGCAAAAGTGGCAGGAGGCGCTGGACTCTTACTCGATGTCTTCCGTCGCCTCTCCGTCGTACGCGTCCGCGGTTTTGAACAAGGCGAACGTGGAAATAAAGCTGGACAAGCTTAAGGAAGCCGTCGCAGACTACAAGCGCTTTTTGCTTTTGCGGCCCGAAGACGAGCAGCGGCCTAAAATCGAAAAAATCATCGCCTTAATAGAAGGCGAGCTGGCCGCCCGCGCCGAGCGCGAAAGGCTGGCGGCCGAAGAAGCCGAGCGAATCAAGCGCGAGGAGGAGAGGCTGGCCCAAAAACGCGCGGAGGAGGAAGCCGCCCGCCGAAAAATGCTTGAGGACATAGCCGGTTCCTTGCGCGAAGGCGGCGAGACGACAAACATGAGCGCCGACGCGGAAGAGTCCATCGGCTATGAATACGATTCTGACATTGATTGATTCCGGAGGGGGATTTTTTTATGGCTGCAAGCGAAAAGACTGAAAAAAAACGGACGGCGGCAAAGGCCTCGTCGCCTGCGAAGAAAAGCGCCGGGGGCGTGAAAAAGCCGGCCGCCAAGGCAAAGACGGCCGCGACCGCAAAAAAGAGCGCTGCTGTCGCCAAAAAGCCGACGGCTGCTTCCAAAAAAAGCGCTTCGGCCGAAAAAAAAGGCGCGGCGCGAAAGACCGCTTCGGCGGCCCGCGCGTCCGTTCCCAAAAAGAGCGGTGACGAGCTTTACGGGGAGAGCAACGCCCTCCCGTTCCAAATTGACGACTTAAAGGACTCGGAAAAAAGAAAAAAGATTATTTTGATAGCGGCCGCGGCTCTATTGCTTTTGCTGCTTCTTTTCTTTGGAATCAGGGGAATTGCAAGAGCCGCGTCGTCTTCCGGGGCAAAGGGCGGCTCGGCCAGGCAAAACACCTTGGCATTGGTTCAAAAATATTTGGACAAGGGCCAGTACGACAAGGCGATGGATCTTTTGAACAGCCTCTTGATTTCCAACCCCGACGACGCGGAAGCCGACAAGCTTTTGGACGAGGCCATCAGGCAAAAGAAGGCCAGCGACGATGCCGCCGCCCAAAACATTGTCGTTCAGCCCGGAGACTCTTCCTACAACATAAACATTGACACAGACGAATTGACCGCGGCCTTGCGCGAGCAAAACGAGAAGAGCCAGCAAATGATAAACGATCTGCTGGAGCAACAGAGGCAAAGCCAGGACGCCCAGCGCGCCGAAGCCGCCGCGGAAAAGAAGGCCGCCGAAGAGCTCAAGAAAAAAGAGGAGGCCGAGCGCAAGGCAAGGGAAGAGGCCCTTGCCCAAAAGAGCGCCGCGATTAAGTCAAAAATCAATGGCATAAACGAGAAGATTATGGCCGGAAAGGCCGACCTTAACACGGGCAACGTTGACAGCGCGATCAGGAACTTTGACCTTGCCGTCGCGCAGCTTCCGCTGGAAGAGGGCGAGCCTGAATTTTCCGCCTCCAAGTACAGCGAAGTCGCGAAGTCCTTGTTTGAAGCCGCTCAAAGCGAAAAGGACGCTGGCAGAAAAGACAAGCTTAACAAGGCCGCCCTTCAGTACGTCAACAAGTCTCTGGGCGTTAATCCCAACGATCCTGTCAGCCATTACATTTTGGGAATGAACTACATCGAGTCGGGCGACTGGCAAAAGGCCGCGCGTGAATTGGAGGCCGCCGCCAAAAACGATCCGGGAAACTACATGTACTACTACCAGTTGGGCCGCGCTCAGTTTAGACTGAAGAATTTTACTGCCGCGCGTTCGGCTTTTGAGACTTCGATAAAGTACAACGGAAAGTTTGACCTTGCGCATTACAATTTGGGAATGACGCTAAAGCGCCTTAAGCTTAACAAGGACGCGTTGAACGCCTTTAGGACCGCCCATTCTGTGAACCCGCAAAATTCCAAGGCGTATTTGGAGGAGGCGCGGCTTTTGAACGACGCCTACAAGGATTCGGCTGGCGCCGTGAATTGCTACAAAAAAGTCATAGAGATTGACCCCGTCAATGTTTCGGCCCTTAACGAATGCGGCCACGTCTATTCAAACATGGGCCAATACGCCAACGCGGAAGCCTTCCACAGAAAGGCCGTATCGCTTTTAAAGCCCGGCGACAAAGATCCAATCACTTACTACAACTTGGCCACGGCGCTTTACAACCAAAAAAAGAATTCCGAGGCCGAAAAATACGCGCTTCTTTCGTACGAGCAGAAGGATTCGCTAAAGGCTTCAAAAGAAAGAGCCGTTGTCGTCTACAACTACGCCCTTGTCGAGGATTCCTTGGGAAAAGCTGACAAGGCCATCGCCCTTTACAAGGAAGTCTTGGCCCTTGACCCGGACAACGCGAAGACGAAAACAAATTTGGGAAAAATGATGATGTCCATGGGCGACGCGGACACAGCCCTGGCTTTTTACTTGGACGCTTACAAGGTTGAAAAGAGCTTTGAGCTGGAAAACAATCTGGGAAGCGCCTATCTTGCGAAAAAAGATTACCAAAGCGCCATAACGCATTTCCAGAACGCGCTCAAGCAAAGCCCCAAGGACCAAACAGTCCGCTTTAACCTAGCCAAGTGCTTCGCCGAGGCCGGCGACTACGACAACGCAAAGACTTGCTATGTGGACATCATAAACGCGGACCAAAAGAATTACGACTCTTACATAGAGCTTGCCAAGGTTTTCATCGCGCTAAAGGACACCTCAAGCGCCAAAAGCTACCTTGACATTTTGAGGCAAAAAAATCCCACTTACCGAAAGTCCGAAGTTGACGGCCTTTTGTCCGCTATAGGAAACTAGGTTCGCTTTACAAGCTCGAACAGTTTGTCCTTTGTCACGACCGTCCAGCAGGGGCGGCCGTGGGGGCAGTGGGGGTCGGGGAGGGCGAAGGCCTTTTTGGCCAAGTCAACCGCAGCCGCGTCGTCTATCACGTCTCCGTCTTTTACGGCGGAACGACAGGCAGCCATCGCGGCGATTTTTCTTATCAATTCTTTTGGCTCGATTCGCTTTTCAAAAATCAATTTTTTAAGCTCTATTATGCCGTCTTTCCACATGGGGTTGAACGAGCTGAAGGCCCATTGAGCGTCGCCAGCCCTTTCGCATTCAAAGCCGTAGCGCTTTAGCTCGTCCGCGATTGACGCCATGTATTGGTCGTCGGCCTCGCTTTCAAGCTCGATTTTTTCCGGAATCAGGAGCGGCTGTCTTTGCGTTTGCCCGTCCATTATTTTGTCGAACAAATAGCGCTCGTGCGCGGCGTGCTGGTCCACAAAGTAAAGCGCCTTGTTTTTTTCCACGATGATGAAAGTTCCCAGCGCGCGGCCGATGTATTTAAAGCTCGCCGCGTTCGCGACGTTTTGGCTGGCCGAAGGAGCCGCGCTTTTTGGGCTTTCATAAGATTGTTGGAAGCCCGCCGCGTCCAAGGACTTTTCGTAAGCCCAAGAAGCGGCCGCGACATATTTGTCATTGCCGCGCTCCGACGCGGCAATCTGTTGGCTGGCCGAAAAAGCGCCGGGGCTTGCGACGCGCAGGTTTTGCGGCCGCTCGGAGATGCGCGGCGCTCGTCCCGCTCCGTAGGATGGAAGCGCGCCGCTTGGCCAAGACTGCGGCGCGGCCGATTGGCCTGAAGACCAAGACTGCGCGGCCCCTGAAAGCCCCGCGCTTTTTTGGCTTGCGTCCGATTGCGGCGCGTCCAATTGCGTTCCTAGCGGAGAAGCGGCGTCCGTGAACTTTTGGGTAGCCCAGGAAGCGGCGGGGCTTGCGCCTTCTCCTGCAAGGTCGGCCAAGTCGGAAAGCGAGGCCGCGCTTTTGGGGCTTTCAAAAGATTCTTGGCTAAAAGAAAAAGCGTTTTGCCGCTCTTCTTCCGTTCCGTCAAGGCCGGATTTCATTTGCTTGACGCTTAGCGCCCTAAAAAACTCTCGCAGCGCGGAGCTTACGCCGTGGTGCAGGCCCGCGATGTCCTTAAAGCGCGCCTCTTTTTTTGCCGGGTGAATGTTAAAGTCAACCATGTCGGGCTGGACTTGAGCAAAAAGGGCGGCGGCTGGGTGAGTTCCGTTTGGAAAATAGCCTTGCGTTCCGTATTCAATCGCCTGGACCAAAGAGTATTCGGCGATCCGCCGTCCGTTTACGTAAATGTAAATGTCTTTCCTGTCCTGGCGCGCGACGCAAGGGTCTCCGACAACAAGGCTAAAGGAAAAACCCGCGCCGCTTCCTTTTATTTCGTAGAACAAGTCCGGGCTTTGCTGGATTCCAAGCGCCTCGTAAAAGCGCTCGCGCAAGGATTGGCCGGCCCTAAAGTCGTTCCTAAGTTGGCCGTCGACGCTTAGCCTAAAGGCGATGTCGGGGCGGGGGAGCGCCTTTTCCAAAAAAGTCTGCCGGCACATTTTTGTTTCGCTTGCAGGCCTTTTTAGGAACTGGCGGCGCGCCGGAAAATTTTCAAACAAGTTTTCGGATGAGACGACTGTTCCCGCTATAGGAGAGCGCGGTTCAATTATATGGTCTTCCGTTATCGAGCAGCGCATTTTCCATTCGCCGCTAGAAATCGTAAGGCGAGCCACGGCGGCGATGGAGGCAAGAGCCTCGCCTCTAAAGCCAAGAGTCGTAAGGTTCAATAAATCCGTGTCGCTTGAAATTTTGCTTGTGGCGTGCGGATGCGCGGCCACCGCCAAGTCTTCGCGGCTCATTCCGCAGCCGTTGTCTTGGACTCGGATTTTGTCTATGCCGCCGCCTTCGATTTCGACGTTGATTTCCGTCGCGCCGGAGTCGACGGCGTTGTCCAAAAGCTCTCGGACAATCGAAGCGGGGCGGTCGATGACTTCGCCGGCTGCGATTTTTCGCGCCGTTTCCGCGTTGAGGATTTTAACTTTTCGCCGTTCTTTTTCTTCCGCCATAAAAACGCCGCGCGCTTTTTTCGCTTACTGCCTTAGGCCCGATGTTGGCGCTCCGGCCGAGCCGCTTGATTCGTCCGCTCCGCTGAACAAGTCCAATTCGGGACTGTCGCCCGCGCTGGCCACAGGCTGGTTCATCAAGACTTGAATCTTTCCTTCGATTTTGTCGATTTCTTTTTCCATTCCCTTCGCAAGCTTGATTCCCTCTTCAAAGGCGCTGAGCGCGTCCTCAAGCTTTACGTTGGGATCCTTTATCGAGCGGCTGATTTCCTCAAGCCTGTCCAAGTTTTCTTCAAAGTTTTTCATATACGCTCCTAAATTATAAACTGGCCAAGACGCGCGACGATTGCGGCTTTGCTTTCGCTAAATCTCGCCGCCATCGACTGTCGCAAAGATTTTTCCCTTGGCGGGAACTATTTCTATTTTTGAGCCTTGCGCGACCTCGCTTGCCGAGCGGATGATTTTTCCTGTGGCCGCGTCGCGAACCATAGAGTATCCGCGCTGCAAGAGCGCCGAAGGGTTGGCGTTTTCCAAAACCAAAATTTGCTTTTCAAGCTTTTGGCGGGCGTCCTTGATTCTGTCTTGCATGCTGCTTGTCAAGTCGTCCTTGGCGTAGTCAAAGCGCTGCAGCAAGGGCTGCTCGATGGAACGGAATTTAAGCTCCAAATTCTCCGGCGAAAATTCCTGAACCATAAGGCGAAGCTTTTGCAGGCGGTTTTTTATTTCGGTCTCAAACTCCGCTTCCTTTTGCTCAAAATAATACAGAACGTCGTCCAAGACAGGAACGGCAAGCTCGGCTGCGGCGCTGGGCGTTGGAGCGCGCCTGTCTGCGGCAAAGTCGCAAATGGCCCAGTCAATTTCATGTCCCACCGCGCTTATTACCGGAATCTTTGAGCCGGCCACCGCGCGGACGACAATCTCTTCGCTAAAAGGAAGCAGGTCTTCCAAGGATCCGCCGCCGCGGCCTACAATCAAAACGTCGCACATGTTGAAGTCGTTGGCGATTTGTATTTGCCGCGCTATGCTCGCGGCGGCAGTGTCGCCCTGCACGATGGCCGGGAACAAAATGACGTTGACGTACTTGCTTCGCCTGCGGGTGATTTGAAGAATGTCGCGCAAGGCCGCGCCCGTGGGGCTTGTGACCACACCGATTGTGTCAGGAAAGGCGGGAAGGGGCTTTTTTCGCGCTTCGTCAAAGAGGCCTTCGGCGTTGAGTTTTTTCTTCCGTTCCTCAAGCATCAAAAGGATGTTTCCGCTTCCGGCCAATTCCATCGAGCTGATTACGATTTGATAGTTTCCGCGCTGGGGGTAGACGGTAAGCTTTCCTTTTACGCGGACAAGGTTTCCGTCGCGGGGAGCGAACGACAAGCGCGCCGCCGTTCCCTTCCACATGACAGCCGCGATTTGCGCTCCCGCGTCCTTTATGACAAAATAAACGTGGCCGCTTGAGCTGGGCCTGTAGTTTGAAACTTCGCCCTCAAGCACGATTTCGGGGAACGAGCCTTCCACCATGTCCTTGATAAGGTTTGTAAGCTGAGTTACCGTGAAAACTGTGTCGCTTTGGTAGAAGGTTTGAGGCATGAAACCACTATAACATAGCAGGAAGAAAAATTCTAGCGCTTTTCAATTCCATCAAAATCACCGCGCCGTCGAGGGCGTTTTGGTTGACCAGAGCGTGCCGTTGGCCGTCGACGCCTTTGTATATTGCAAGGGTAGCGACGGCGCCCTTTACGCGCGCCTTGGCCAAGACTGGTTCAAGGTGGAGCCGATAACTTGGCGCGTTTTGGAAGACAAAAAAGGCTCGCGGCTTTTGCTGGCAGAAAAAATCTTGGCTTCCGGCCCTTATTATGACGGCGCGCGGCGTCACCGACTTTGGCTACGCCTGCGACTTGGACAAGGTTTCCGCTTCCGGCGGAGGAATCGTTCCTGCGGTCATGCTAAAGGCGGAAGCCGGCGCAAACTAATTAGCCGCGCAAAAATTCATTTATCGCCCGCCGCAAGTCCTTTGCGCTTGTAAACTGAAAGGCGTGGATGCCCAGCGCGGCAGCGGCTTGGACGTTGGCCTCCAGATCGTCGGTAAAGAAGGCGTCGCTTGGCTCGCATTTTTCGGCGTCCAAAATCAGCTTCCAAAAAAGCGGGTCGGGCTTTTTTGCGCCCATAAGCTGCGACGCGTATGTTTGGTCAAAGAATGCGTAGTCGCCGCGCGTCATGTGGTTTAAGTAGTGGCTCTCGATTGTGTTTGTTCCGCAAACGACGCGAAAGCCTTTTTTTCGCAAGCCCAAAATTATTTTTTTTGTCTCCTCGTTCAAGACAGGGTGGAAGAACAAGTGAAAATAATCCGTGTCGATTTTCTTTCCCAGGCGCTCGCCGACAGCCGCCCAAAATTCTTTGGTCGTGATTTTTCCGATTGTAAGCTGGTCAAAGAGACCGCCTGTCGCGCGGTCCATTTCTTCTTGGCTTACGCCAAGGGCGGCTGCGGGGCGGCCGCGGACTTCCGACGCGTTTGTGGTTACGACGCCGCCCATGTCAAAGATAAAAAGCTTCATAGTTCCTCCAAGAATTTGTTCAAAAACAAAAGGCCTTCGCGCGTCATCGCGTAAAAGACTTCGCCGTCGCGCTCGATTTTCTCAATCCACCGAGCGGCCGCCGCATTTTGGCCAGTGAAGCCTTTTGGTTCGCCCGCGTTTTGGACGCGCGCCGCCTCTTTGCAGCCCAGCCGCGCGGCAAGGTCGCCTCCGTAACGCGCTTGGTATTCGGCGGCGCTCGCGCCGCGCCGGGTTCGCAAGTTGGTCATGATATATTCAAACTCTTGTGTGGCCATGTCAAGCGCTTCCAGCTGGCAGGGAAAGGCGAGCGCGGCGCGGACGTTTTGGTCTTGCGACGCCTCTTGTTTTGCGCCGCCAGCGTTAAGATTAGTGCAGCCTTTTGGTTGGCCGCCGCAGTTTTTGTCTTGCGAACAATTTCCGTCGCCCGCGTTAAGGCCTTGCGAACAATCCTGGCCGCGCGCCTCTTGGTCTTGCGAGGCCTCTTGGTTCGCGCGGCCCGCGTTAAGGTCAGTGAAGCCTTTCGCTTCTTCCAACCAAAACTTTATGTACTCCGCCGCGTCCAAAATGTTCGTGTAGCGCCAGCCTGTAGGCTTTCCGTAAATCGTTCCGGCCGCTCCGGCTCCGGCGCCAAGATAGCTTTCTTGCGCCCAGTAGGCCCCGTTGTGAATGCTTTCAAAGCCAGGGCGGGCAAAATTGCTGACCTCGTATTGCAAAAAACCGCGCTTTTCCAAAAGGTCTCGGCCGTCCAGCCACAGTTCCTCCGCGGCCTCCTCGTCGTATGGAATCTTTCCCGCGTCAATCGCGCCTTTTAGCGGCGTTCCATCTTCCAGCGTGAGAGAGTAAAGCGAGACGTGCTTGGCTCCGTTCCGCTCGACAAAATCTATGTCGCGCTCGATGTCTTCTTTTGTCTGGAAGGGAAGGCCCGCTATCAAGTCCGCCGACCATTCATGCGGCCAAAAATTTTTTATCAGTTCCGCCGCTTTCTCAATGTCGCGCTCGCTCGCCCTGCGTCCAATCGCGCGCAACACTTTGTCGTTCTTGCATTGGATTCCGACGCTTAGCCTGTTGATTCCGCAGGAGGCCGCCTTTTCCAAAAGCGGGCGCGAAACTGTCTCTGGATTCATCTCGATTGTCCATTCGCAGTTTTCATCCAGCGGCGCTTCTTTGTTCAGCGCGGCGGCCTTTATGGACTCGCATAAAAATTCCAAGTCCTCCGCGCCCAAAAGGCTTGGAGTGCCGCCTCCGATGTAAACGCTCTTCCATCCCCCCACGCAAAACGCGCGAGCCAAATGCTCAAGCTGCCGCGCGACGGCCCTGACGTATTCCGGCGGAACGCAAGGCGCGGACGCGGAAAAAAAATCGCAGTAGCCGCATTTTTGGAGGCAGTAGGGAATGTGGACGTAAAGGGGCGGCTTCACTTTTGGGACTTGAAAATTTTAATTTGGTTAAAGGGATAGTAGCTCATCAAAACCCTTTTTTTTATTTCGGAAACGTTGACTTTTCCAAAGAGCCTTGAGTCCACGCAGGAAAGGCGGTTGTCGCCCAAGACAAAGAATTCGTTTTCGCCAAGCGTGATTTTGTCAAAAGAGCCGCGCGCTCCGATTTTAGGATCCCAGCCTGGTGGTGGAACCCTTATGTCGACGCTGTATGAAACTTGGTTCAACTCAAATTCCGTGAAAAAATGCTTTTCGTCCTTTGGCTGGACGTAAAGGATGAAGTCTTTCATGTAAAGGGTGTCTCCGGGAAGGCCAACCGCGCGGCGCATCATGGGCTTTTCGTCCGACCAAGGATGGATTTTTTGAAAGGTGAACGCGGCCGCCGCCATGTCCGCAAGCCTTTGCCTGGCCGTGAGCTTTTTTTCGTTTCGAGAAATTATTATTATTTCGCCGCGCTTGATTTTCTTTCCGATAGGGGTGGCGAACACGGATGTTCCGCTTGGAACGTTCGGCTCCATCGATGTTGACCTTTGTTGGACTGGACAAATGGCAAAGTTGAGGATCGCGTTCATTACAATGAAAAAGGAAACGACGAAAAGAAATGTCCGCCTGATAAAGCGCCGCCTTTCCTGCCTTAGCGAATATGAAAGTTCGTAGATGTTCGTGTTTTTGCCCATGCCGACAGTTTAGCGCAAAGGCGGGCTTTTGCGCAATAATATTGAAAAAAAAACAAAAGTGTTGTATAATATTAGTTTATGGCAGAAGGCGGAAAAAAAATCGCGGAGAACCGAAAGGCTCGCTATGATTACTTTATAGAAGACTCGATTGAATGCGGAATTGTCCTTGTCGGCACGGAAGTCAAGTGCGTAAAGGGCGGAAACCTTTCTTTTCCCGACGCTTTTGCCGAAATTATAAACGGCGAAGTTTGGGTAAAAGGCCTTCATATCGCGGAATATTCGTATTCCAGCGTGTTCAACCACAATCCCGACCGCGCCAAAAAGCTTTTGCTCCGCAAGGACCAAATAAAAAGGCTTTCGCGCAAGGTGGACGAAAAGGGATACACTCTGATTCCCTTGGACTTTTACCTAAAGAACGGGCTTGTGAAGGTGACGCTTGGCGTTTGCAAGGGCAAAAAGGCCTACGACAAGCGCGAAAGCGTCAAGGCGCGCGACAACGAAAGGCTTCTGGCCAGGGAATTTAGAAAGGGACTGGATGGCTAAAGGCAGGCTTTTTTTTAAAACCGTTTTTCTCTTGGCTTTTTGCCTTTTGGCGCAGGGCTTTGGCTTCGCGCAAGAAAAAAAGCGCGCCCTTTATTACTTTGGCGTGGTGACGAACGTTCACGACCAAAACATGCTGAACATCACCCAGGACTTGTTTTTCGCGCAGCTTAGGGGAATCGGCTACCTTGAGGCCCAGGACATGCGCGACGACGAAATCAAGGAGTCCTACACTCAAATTCAGACTGACGAAAGCGGAGAAGCCTTCTTTAACTTGGTCCAGGAACGGACAAAGGACGAAGGCTCCATTGTCTTTGTGGCAAGAATCTACAGGCCCCGCAGCGACGAAAAGTGGCAGTGCGCCTTTATCGCAAAGAACGTGTCTACCGGAGCCGTCGCGTCAAGGGGAAAAGAGTACGACTCCTACTACAAGATTTTGACTGACGCGAAAGTCCTGATACAAAGCGTGGTTTCAGAGGCCAGCGGAAACCGTGGCTCGGACGGCCAGTCAGCGGCCGCGTCGCAAGGAAGGGAGCGCGTTGAGGGCCTTGACGCCGGCGCTGGAAACATAGCCGGCGCCTGGGGCGGAGAGAAGGACGCCAGCAAAATCATTTTGCTCAGAAGCGGCCGCGGCTTTATCGTCTTTAACAACGGCGCCACGATGAACGTCACGGTCACCGCTTCCGAAGACGGTTCCGTTATAAAAATCGTTCAGCGCGACAAGTTCAACGCGTCCTTTTATCCCGACATAGACAGGCAGACCATCCTGAATTACGCCGAAAGCGCCTCGCCCATTGAGTGGAACTTGACGCTGACAAAAAGCGGCTCGCTTGTTGGAAAGAAAAAAACGTTGGTTCAAACAGGCTCGGCCGTTGAGCCGGCCAGCGTTGACGTCTCTTGGACTAAGAAATAATCGGAATCTTGATTGTAAAGCAAGTTCCGGCTCCCTTTTCGCTCTTTACTCCGATTTCCCAGCCGTGAATGTCCATTACTGTTTTTACCACCGAAAGGCCTATGCCCTGGCCTTGCTCGCGGCGGGAATGCGTTCCCCTGTAAAAAAGCTCAAAGGCGCGCTCTGCCTCTTCTTGCGTCATTCCGATTCCGTTGTCGGATATCGTGATTTTCGCAAAGCCGCCTTCAATGAAGGCTCTTGCGTCAATTTTCGCTTGGGGCTGCGTGTATCTAATCGCGTTTGAGAAAATGTTTTCAAGCGCGCGGGAAACAAGCTGCTTGTCCATTCTAATCATTGTCCCTTTTGGAATCCTTATTTCGCAGTTTATCGTCCTGTTAAAGACGCCGCCTGTCGCGCTTGCGTATTTTTCAAATTCCGTCAAATATTCCAGAAGGTCGCAGTCGGCGAAATTTTTTGTCCAGTCTGTGTCGTTCATCTTTATGAAGCTGATGATGTCGTCAATCATTTTTTCAAGCTGGCCGCATTTTTGAAGGATTATCTCAAGCGAGTAATTCATTTTTTTGGAATCGTTAAAAAGCCCGTCGGCGATTCCTTCAGCGTAGCCTTTGATTATGGCCAGCGGAGTCTTTAGGTCGTGGCTTATGCCCATGACAAAGCGGTCGCGTTGGCTTTTCCTTTCTTTAAATACTTTTCGAAACTCCTCAAGGTTGGCCAAATGGCTTGTGATTTCGTTTGAGTACCCCTTGTCCAAAGGGATTTCTATCGGCCTGTCTATGTCTCCGTCCCTTAGCTTTTGCGCTTCCTTTCCCACCAATTTCAATGACGCTTCGATTTTCCGGAACATGGTAAGGGAAAGGATTATGAAAAAGGCCTCAAAGACAATCGCGAAGATTATCACGAAGTTTCTGGGGCGGGGGAGCGTTCCGTTCTTTAAGGCGCCTTTTTTCGCCACGCTGCGAGGGTATCTGACCATGTGGATCAATTGCCCGCTGTAGCCTTCTAGCGGAATGGATGTTATTTGGTAATTGAAGTCTTCCGCCTTTTCAAAAATGCTTGAGTTCATTTTTTCGACGTTTATCCTTCCCTTGTTTGGAATCGACGGAATCGTGGAAAGAATCGCCAAGCCGTCGGAAAAGAAGAAAGCCTCCTCAAGGTTCGGCGGCCGCTCGCGAAGGTATTTTGTAATGGCCGCCCGGTCTGAGGTCGTCAGCTTTTTGATGTCAAAGCCTTCCATCTTTGAAAGGCTTTCTAACAATATCCGCTCCGGAGACGTTATGTAAAGGTATAACGCGAAGGCCGTTAAAAACAGCAATGGCACCGCGGCGAGCGTCAAAATGATAAGGATAAAGTGGCTTCTGATTTTCATTCGCTTTATCGCGCGGCCGGCTCTGCCGTTTTTTTGCCCGACGACTCAAAGCGGTAGCCGTATCTAAAAACCGTTTTTATGTATTCCGGATTTTGGGGGTCCCGCTCGATTTTCTTTCGCAGGCGCTGGATGTAAACCGCGACGGAAGTCAAGTCTCCGCAAGGCACTTTCCAAACTTCGCTGAATATTTTGTTTGGCGAAAGGTTCTCGCCCTCGTGGTGGACAAGGAATGAAAGCACGTCAAATTCCCGCGCGCTAAGGCGGACTTTGGCGACGCCGCGCTTTAGGACGCAAGAGCTTTCAAAAAGCGTGTAATCCCCGAATTGAACCGACTTTTCCGCCGCCGCCTCTGTTTTTGAAAGCCGCCTAAGGTTGGCTTTTAGGCGCGCTATAAGGACGCGCGGGCTAAAGGGCTTTGTGACGAATTCGTCGGCGCCCAAGTCAAGGGCGGTGATTATGTCTTCGTCAGCGTTGCGGGCGCTTACGATTATCACTGGGATGGAGTCCTTGTATTCGGACCTGAATTTTTTTAGGAAGTCCATTCCGCTCATTCCCGGCAGGTTCAAGTCAAGCAAAAGCGCGTCCGGCGCCCTTCCGCGCAAGGCGGCGGCGGCTTCTTCCGCCGATGAAAAGACAAGCGGCTCCATGCAAGCGTTGTTTACGTAAAGGGACATCAAGTCCGCCATTTCGGGAACGTCTTCTATAATTAAAATTTTTTCCTTTTCCATAAAAAGCCTTTCCCCATTATACACCACATTTCTTCTAATATTCAATAAAAAAAATCCGAAAATTTATAAGAATAAACTTGCATTTTTTAGCAAGGTGTGATACTATAAAGAATAGTAGCATAGGGTAAATTTTTGCCAATGCTTCCATATCTTTATTAGTGGGGAAATAATTTAGATATGATAGAGGTTGAGCGTCTCAACGGATCAAAGTATTTTTTAAATCCGCATATGATCGAGTCTATGGAAAGCCTTCCAGACTTGACTATAACGATGCTCTCCGGAAAAAAAGTCATCGTAAAGAATTCCCCGGAAGAAATTATAGAAAGAATTGTGAATTACCGAAAACGAATCGGCATAAACACCCAAGAGGTATAAAATGGACATAGCGACAATAATCGGAATCGCAGGCGGAGCGGCTTGTATCGTCATGTCAGTATTGACATCCGGCGGAACCTTGGGCGGAATCATCGACATTCCGTCTGTGTTCATGACTGTAGGCGGCTCCTACGCGGCCTTGTTCATTCTTTCGCCCCTCAACAAGGCCGTCGGCCTTTTCAAGGTTATGGGAAAGGCTTTCAAGATTCCTGATTTTGGCGAAAAGTCCCTTGTCCAAAACATAGTGAACCTTTCTGACAAAGCGCGCCGCGAAGGCCTTTTGATTTTGGAAGACGGCCTTGAGGATTTGGACGACCCCTTCCTAAAGAGCGGCCTTCGCCTTGTAATCGACGGAACGGATGGCGCCGTGGTCCGCAAAATCATGGAAAACGAAATGAACCAGACCGAAGCCCGCCACATGGAGTGGGTCAACTGCATAAACCAGTGGGCCGGCTTTGCGCCGGGCTTTGGAATGATGGGTACCGTTCTTGGTTTGATTGGTATGTTGAACAACTTGGAAGACAAGAGCTCGCTCGGCCCTAACATGGCCGTAGCCTTGATCACTACCTTGTACGGTTCAATGATGGCCAACTGGCTCTTGACTCCTTTTGGACAGAACCTTATCGGCCAAAACTCAATGGAAATGCGCGTAAAGGAAATGGTAATCGAAGGCGTCCTGTCTATTCAGGCCGGCGAAAACTCTCGCGTTATCGCCCAAAAGCTTTTGACATACCTTGATCCGGTCACAAGAAAGGCTGTGGCCGCGGAAGTTCTAAAGGATTAGTTAGATGGGTAAGAAGAAGGAGCCAGAGAAACCGTCAACAGCTTGGCAAGGCACCTATGGCGACATGATCACCTTGATGCTTTGCTTCTTCGTAATGTTGTACAACCCTTCGGAGATTGACGTCACTCAGTTGGCCACCATAACTGAAAGCCTCCAGATGAACCAAACCGAGACCACTACGGGCGGCATGTCCCTTTCGGCCGGCCGCTTGTCCGACTTGGGAAACACAATCAGCGCCCTGCCTTCTGTGGAGAAGGGCCGCTCGCTTGGCATGGCCAAGAAAAAGGCCGTGTCGCTTTTCGCTCCGGACGTAAAGTCAAACCGGATTACGATTACCAGCGACGAGCGGGGCTTAATCATAACGCTTGCCGCCGACGCTTTCTTTAGGCAGGGCAGCGCGGACTTGGACATCGAGAACACCCGCGACACGCTCTTGCGCCTTAGCGAATTTTTTAGTGATAAAGATTTATTGCAAAAAAACCGAAGATTTAGGATAGAAGGCCATACGGACAAGACGCCGGTAGATTCGGAAAATTCAGAATTCATAAGCAATTGGGAGCTTTCCGCGGCGCGCGCCATGAACGTCTTGCACTATCTTGCGGACTTTGGCGCTCCCGAAAGGCAGTTTTCGGTCGCGGGCTACGCGGACACCCGTCCAAAGTTTGAAGGCGACACAGAAGAGGCGATGGCTTACAACCGTCGCGTTGACATAGTTATTCTAGACGAAGGGCATTTTTAATGCTAGATTGTAACGGAGGTAAAAAATGGCTGACGAAGACAACGTAAACGATGACATTGGCGACGAAGAAGGCGCTGCCGCCGCTCCCGCCAAAAAAGGCGGAATTGGGGGCTTGCTTCCGACTTTATTGAAATACATTGCGCTCGCTTTGGGAGCGATCATTCTCATTGTGACCGTCGTAATCATAACGATGAACATAATGGGCGGCAACAAGCCGGCTCAGGCGGCCATTCCCGTAAGCGAGGACTACAAGGAAATCGCCGAGGAGTTGGAATGGTACACTTCGCTTGGCGAAATCCAGACTCGCACCAGCGAGTCGACTCCCGCGAGCGTCGTCGTGAACATTTTCTTGGGCTATAAAAAAGAAGACAAGGTCACTTCAACCGAAATCACCGCCCAAAGAATTCCTATTCGCGACTTTATGCGAAATTATTTCGCGGCAAAAACGGCGGACGAATTGACTCCGCGCAATGAAGAGAACATTAAGATTGAAATTCGCAACGAGATAAACGACACGATTTTGAACAGAGGAAAAATCAAAAAAGTTTCGTTTGACAAGCTGAACGTTGTGACTCAATGAAAAAAAGGCGGGCATTTTAGATGGTAGACGTTCTTTCGCAAGACGAGATTGACCAGTTACTCAACGCGATCAACACGGGCCAGTCCGAAACCGACGACTATAAGGCGGTTTCCGACACCCGCAAGATCAAAATTTACGACTTTAAGAGGCCTGACAAATTCTCAAAAGAACAGATCCGCACCGTGCAGATTATGCACGAAACATTCGCCCGCCTTACGACAACATCGCTTTCGGCCCAGCTGCGCTCTTTGGTTCATGTTCACGTGGCCACTGTAGACCAGTTGACATATGAGGAATTCATACGCTCGATTCCGACTCCGACAACCCTTGCGGTAATCAATATGGATCCGCTTAAAGGAAACGCCGTATTGGAAATCGACCCGGCCATTACATTCAGCATGATCGACCGCTTGTTCGGCGGAACCGGCGCGGTCACCGGCAACAAGAGCCGCGACCTTACCGACATTGAGTCCAGCGTAATGGAAGGAATCATCGTCCGCATTTTGGCTAACATGCGCGAAGCTTGGACGCAGGTTATCGACTTGCGCCCCCGCTTGGGACAGATTGAGACAAACCCCCAGTTCGCGCAGATCGTTCCTCCGACAGAAATGGTTGTTTTGGTCACGCTTGAAACAAAGGTCGGCGAGGAAGAGGGAATGATTAACTTCTGCATTCCCTATTTGACGATTGAGCCGATCATCTCAAAGCTTTCTTCACAGTTCTGGTTCAGCTCTGTTAGAAGAAGCTCGACAACCCAGTACCTTGGAACCTTGAAAGAAAAGATTTCAACGGTGGACATGGACGTCGTTGCCGAGATTGGTTCCATCAACTTGCCCATCCGCGACGTGCTTAGCTTGAGATGCGGCGATGTTGTGAAGCTTTCGAACACTAAGGTCGGCGACCAGCTGACGTTGAACATTGGCGACAAGAAAAAATACTTTTGCCAGCCCGGCGTTGTGGGCAAAAAAATGGCGGTTCAGGTTACAGGCAAACTCGACGACGAGGGCGCCGAAGAATTTGAAGAGCTTTCCGTAGAAGGAGATGAAACAGTATGAGTGATGGCGTAATTTCCCAAGATGAAATCGACGCGCTTCTTTCGGGCGTTCCAGTGGACGGCCTTAACGCGTCAGGTCAAGTTTCCGGCGCGCCGTCGGCTAACATAGACGCGGCGACTCTTACAAAGTTCGCGGGCGAATTAAAGGATCCTCTTGTAGAAAACTTAAAGCAAATGACAGGCGTTGAGGTTTCGGCCGGCGAGCCTGCTGTTGAGGCCGCGACGCGCGACCAGTTCCTTGCAAAGCTGCCTGAAATGGTAATCGCGACGACGGCGGACTTTTCAAACGGACTCAAGGGCGACCACCTTTACGTCATCTCTACCGAGTGCGCTCAAAAGTTGGTCAGCCTTGTAAACAAGGAAGAGAACGCCGCGCTTGACGACATGGCTATGAGCGTCATCAACGAAACGCTTTCGACCCACACCAACGACGAAATCACGGCGCTTGACAAGACCGGAAAATTGTCGGGCCTTTCTTGCAATCCCGCGGAATCAATCAGCGTTCCAAAAGCGATGGTTCGCATTCCGCAAAACACTTTCGCATTGTTCACGTTCCCGTTGACTATCGACGGACAGGCTTACACTTTGTGGGAAGCCGTGGGCGGAGACCCCGCCCAGTCGATGGCCGTCGCATTGGGCGGTGGAGCGGCTCCCGCTCCTGCTGGCGGCTCTCTTAACGCGGCTGACATGGCCTCTCTTGGCGGAATGGCCGGCGGCGCTCCGATGGGCGGCGCGATGGGAGGCATGGCCGCTCCTATGGGCGGAATGGGCGCCCCGATGGGCGGCATGGCCGCGGCTCCGATGGGCGGAATGCAAATGGGAGGAATGCCGATGGGAGGAATGGCTCCAATGGGCGGCATGCCTATGGGCGCAATGATGGGAACGCCTCCCAACGTTCAGCCTTTGCAGTATCCGAATTTGATGGGCGGCGCTTCTCCGTCAGACCAGGGAAACATCGGTCTTTTGATGGACGTTTTCATGGAAATGACCGTAGAGCTTGGCCGCACAAAAAAGCCTATAAAAGAAATCCTTGGCTTTGGCGAAGGAACGATTATCGAGCTTGACAAACTCGCCGGCGAACCGGTTGACATTTTGGTCAACCACAAGCCTATCGCCAAGGGAGAAGTCGTGGTTATCGACGAAAACTTCGGCGTTCGCATTACGGAGATTCTTTCTCCGCAGGAGCGAGTTTCAGAGCTTCGCTAATTTTTTAAAATACGGCGGCTGGGGAGCCGCTTTTTTGGGTGGGGGAAACGTTGAAATTCTCAAAAATTGCATTGGCGTTTTTTTGCGCTATTTCTCTTTTAGCGGGCTTTGCGGCGGCGGAGGACGATTCTTCCGCCGGCGCGTCTCTTGGCCAAACATCGCTTTCCGCCCAAGCCTTGCCAGACGAGTCTTCTTTGGCGATAGGCGACGCGGCGGCGAACAGTTCTTCGCCTGTCTCCGCCCCAAGCGGCTCCGGCTCGTCCGTTTGGCTTTTTTTTAGAATGGTCTTTGTCCTTATAGTCGTTGTCGTCTGCATTTATTTTGCGATGAACTTCATGCGAAAAAAAATGAACGGCGACAGCGCGGACGACGACATGTTTTTGCGCAAGGTGGCGCAAGTCACTGTCGCGCCGGGAAAGACGGTTCAAATAGTGACCCTTTTGGAAAAAGCCTTTTTGATTGGAGTCACGGACAGTTCCATCGAATTGCTTGGCGAGATAAGCGACAAAGAGCTGGTGGACGCGATGAACCTTAACGCGGACAAAAAGCAAAACACGGCTCGCGCGAGAAATTTCAACGACGTGCTTTCGATTTTCTTGAATCCAAAAAATCCCAACGCGACAGCGGGCGAACGAAGCGCGTCAAAGTCCATATCGGAATTCTTCAGCAAGCAAAAAGAGAAGCTAAAAAATGGAAAGTAAGGCTTTTGTTTTATTGAAAAAACCTTTTGTCCGACTCGCTCTTTTCTCCTTGTTAAGCCTTCTTTGCGCCTTTCCGCTTTCTTCGCAAGCCGCCGGCCGCGCCGTGGACGATCCAAACTTTCCGCAAGGCTCAACCCGCGGAACGATGCAAATGGAAGGAAACGTCAATCCCGTCCAAATACCGAACGTTGACATAAACATAAGGCGGCCCGAGAACGGCCAGGAAGTCGCCTTTAGCGTCCAGCTTTTGATAATGCTGACTCTCTTGACGCTGGCTCCAAGCCTTTTGATTTTGCTTACTTGCTTTTTGCGCTTTTCAATCGTGTTGGATTTCATCAAGAGAGCGCTTTCGCTGCAGCAAGTTCCTCCGACAAGCGTATTGAACGGAATAGCGTTTTTCATGACCCTTTTCATCATGTGGCCAACGTTCACCAATGTTTATGACAATGCCTTTAAGCCGATGAGGGAAGGCCAGATAGGCGTCGAGGCCGCCTTTGACGCCGCGCAAAAGCCTATCCGCTACTTTATGTACAGGCAGATGGCGGACGACACAAGTTACATCAAGATGTTCATGAACATGCGCGGCTTGGACAAGCCGGAAACATTGGACGACGTTCCGACTTACGTTTTGGTTCCCTCGTATATTTTGCACGAGCTTACGGCGGCCTTTAAAATCGGCATTTACTTGTACATTCCCTTCATCATAATAGACATGGTTGTCGCCAGCATTTTGATGAGCATGGGAATGATGATGCTGCCGCCTGTGCAGATTTCCATGCCGTTTAAGTTGATGCTTTTTGTTTTGGTTGACGGTTGGGGCCTTTTGACCCAGCAGCTTTTTTATTCGGTGTTGAGGTAGCGTATGGATGTTGGACAGATAACGAACTTAATGCGCGCCGGCATCATGCAGGTTTTGATTTTAATCGCGCCTGTCCTGCTGGCGGCCTTGATTGTCGGCTTGATTGTGGCGATTTTCCAGGCCACCACTTCCATCCAAGAGCAGACTTTGACTTTTTTGCCAAAAATGATAACCATTTTCGCGATGCTCGCGCTTTTGGGCGGCTGGATGTTTTCCGCGCTGCGCGATTACACCATAACGCTTTTTAGAAACATAGCAAGGATGTAGGAGGAAGCTGCTTTTGTTGGACAGGGGTTTGTCGCAAGCGCCTTTTTTCCTGCTTGTCGCCGTAAGATGTTTTTCGCTTTTGATGACGCTTCCTCTTTTTAGCATGCGGAACATCCACAGCGCGGCGCGAATCGCTTTGACGGTTTTTTTGGCCTTTAACATTATGGGCCGGGTTGACTATTCCGCTTATCAAGGCTTCTTGTCGGCCGAACAAACTTTCACCGCCCAATTCATTATGCTCTTGGCGGGAGAGGCCCTGCTTGGAGTGATTACAGGCTTTTTTATTTCCATAATATTTTCGGCCTTTAGTACGGCCGGCCAATTCTTCGCTTTTCAAATGGGCTTTTCGGCCAGCGAAGTCTACGACGCGCTAAGCCAGGTTGAGAACCCTTTGATGGGCCAATACCTAAACTTAATCGCGATGCTGATTTTCATGCGCGCCCAGCTTTTCCAACGGCTCTTTTTGGGAGGCCTTGTTTCAAGCTTTAAGTCTTTGAACGCGTTTTCCATTGTGAACGACATGGCCGGCGGCGCGGTTTTGCCCGCGTTTTTCATGAAGGGCTTGACTGAGCTTTTTGCCAACGCGCTTGTGATTTCGCTTCCCATTATGGGAACCTTGATGTTGATAACGATTTCGGTCGGAATGCTGTCAAAGGCCGCGCCTCAAATGAACCTTTTGAGCGAAGGCTTCCCGATTATGCTTTTGACTTCATTCTTCATTTTGACAGCATTGATGCCCAGTTTGATAGACTCGTTCTTAAGATGCTTTGACAGCGGTTTCGCCCGTTTGGAGCAGTTGTTCCTGGCCTTGGGGGGCAAGCGGATATGAGCTTTGAAGACATAGACTTGCAGTGGTTTGCCGCCGAAGATGAAGGCCGCACAGAGGAGCCGTCGGAGCTTAAGCTGAAAAAAGCTAGGGATGAAGGCCGCGTCGCAAAAAGCCCGGAAGTGAACGGCGCCTTTGTTTTTTTGTTCGCGGTCCTTGCCTTGATGTTTTTGTCAAAATGGCTTTTAAGGAATTTTGAGGAGATTCTGATTTTCTTCTTTACAAGAAGCGGCCATGGCAACGCGATGAACGGAAGCAGCGCGGCCGTGTTTTTTGACTATTATTTTAAGATGGTCTTTCCTATCGCCCTCGTTTCGCTCGTGGCCGGCGTCGTTGGAAATATAATTCAAAACCGCGGCTGGATGTTCAGCCTTAAGCCTTTGACGCCGAATTTCAAAAAGATACTTCCGCATTTTGGAGAATACTTTAAGAAGACGGTTTTTTCAAAGCAGGGGCTTTTTAACATCGCCAAGTCGCTTGCAAAAGTCGCCATTCTTGTCTTCGCCTCCTTCACAATCATAAAGTCAAACATGGGCGAGCTGCTTTTTATCATTCACCAAAACGGAAACATTTTGGCGGCCTTTGGAAAAATCGCTTCAATCGCCTTTAAGCTTTTGCTTTTCGCGGCGATTTTCTTTTTCGTCATTTCGATTCCGGATTACTTTGTGCAAAAGTCAGCCTTTATGGATTCCCTCAAAATGACAAAGCAGGAAGTGAAAGAGGAATTCAAAGAGATGGAAGGCGACCCGGAAGTGAAGAACCGCATCAAGCAGGCGCAGCGCCAATTGCTGGCCTCAAATGTTCCCCGAGCCGTGGCCGAAAGCGACGTTGTCATCACAAACCCGACGCACTTTGCCGTGGCGCTTAAATACGACGCCGCCGAGACGAACGCGCCTATGGTCAACGCGAAGGGCGAGGACTTTATGGCGCAGCGCATCAAGGAAATCGCGCGCGAGAACGACATACCCATAGTGGAAAACCGGCCCTTGGCCCGAGGCCTCTATGCAGAGGTCGAACTTGGCGCTATAATACCAGATAGTTATTTTAAGGCTATTTCCGTTGTGTATAGCCATTTGAAGAAGTTTAACAAATCAGCGTCTTGACAGGACGCAAATATAAAAAAAGCCTGGGTGGGGACTTATGGCGCAAGCGCAAATAAAACAGAATAACGCTCTCTCATTTATTCAAAGGAACGCAGTCAGCGTAGGCGCGATTCTTGTCGTGCTCATGTTGATTGTTCCGATGCATTCTGTTCTATTGGATGTTTTCATGGCGATGAACCTTTCGATTTCCGTCTTGCTCTTGCTTACGGTAATCTCAACGCCAAAGCCTTCCCGCCTTACGACTTTTCCGCAAATAATTCTGCTTGTCACTCTTTTTGGCCTTGGCATAAACGTTTCGTCGACCAGGCTGATTTTGACAAAGGGCGCCGCCTTTGACGGCCGCATGGTAAGGGCCTTTTCTTCGTTTGTTGTCGGAAGCGACAAGGGCAGCGACGGCCTTGTGGTCGGAATGGTGATCTTCATCATTTTAATCGTCATCCAGACAATCGTAATCACAAAAGGCGCCACCCGCGTAAGCGAAGTCGCCGCCCGCTTTGCCTTGGACTCGATGGCGCAAAAAAACTTTGCCGTCGACCAAGAGCTTAACTCCGGCGCGATTACGGAAGAGGAGGCCAGGCAAAAAAGAGCCGACATAAGGAACGAAAGCGACTTCTTTAGCGCGATGGACGGTTCCTCCAAATTTGTAAGCGGAAACGTAATGGCCGGCATTTTCATAACGGTGGTAAATTTGGTCGCCGGCCTTATTACCGGAATGATTTTGCGCCGCGAGTCTTTTGGAAGCGCGATAGAGACTTATTCACGGCTTACAATCGGCGACGGCCTTTTAAGCCAGATTCCGTCCCTCTTGCTTTCGTTCTCAACAGGAATGTTGGTGACGGCCAGCAACTCCGAAGAGCAGCTCAGCGAAGAATTGAAGAAGCAGTTCACGCAGTCTGGCATAACATACATCATAGCCGGCGCCGCTATAGCTGTTCTTGGCATTTTGCCGGGAATGCCGTGGTATGTCTTGATTCCGCTTGGAGCGATAAGCGTCTTTGCCGGAATAAGGATGCAGCGCTCGCAGGCCGCGGAAGAGCTGGCAAAAAAACAGGCCGAAGCCGCTGTCGCCGGAAAGACGCAGACTGGCCAAAACCCAGCGGATGTGTCGCCTGTCGTTCAGCTTGATCCTCTTCAGCTTGAAATTGGATACGCGCTCATTCCTCTTGTTGACAACGAGAAGGGCGCGAAGCTTTTGGAGCGCGTTGTAAGAATCCGCCGCGAGATTGGACTGGATTTGGGCCTTGTTGTTCCGAGCATAAGAATCGTCGACTATATGACGCTTGACCCCAGCGAGTACACGTTTAAGATTCGCGGAATCGAAGCGGGCCGCGCAAAGCTAAAGATGGGCTTCTATATGGCCATAAACACCGGCGGCATAAAAGAGGAGATTAAGGGCGAGGCCACGCGCGACCCGGCCTTTGGAATGCCCGCGATTTGGATTCCCGAAGACAAGCGCGCCGAAGTCGAAAGCGCTGGCTACACTGTCGTCGATCCCTTGACCGTAATCGCGACGCACTTGACCGAAATAATCAGAAGCCACGCGGCGGAAATTCTTGGAAGGAAGGAAGTCAAGCAGATTATCGACAAAGTCGCCGAAACGGACAAGGTCGTGGTGGACGAGGTTTTGGAAACATGCAAGTTCACTTACGGACAAATAGAAAAGGTCTTGCAAAACCTTTTGCGCGAGCAGGTTTCAATCAGAAACATCGTTCTTATTTTGGAAACCTTGGCCAACTACGGCCCCAGCGTTGGCCCGTGGATTTTGACGGAAAAAGTTCGCGAGGCTTTGGGAAAGCAAATATGCCTTCAGTACGCCGACGAAAACAAAAAGCTTCGCGTTATGAACTTGTCGCAGGACTATGTCGAGCTTTTGCTTAACAGCCAAGTGGTTCCCGCTGACGGCTCAAGGCCGTTCGCTGCCCTTGGTCCGGTTGACGCGCGCAGGTGGATTTCGGATGTCAGCGCGGCCTTCGCGGCAATGCAGGAGAGGGGGCTTGTTCCTATAATTCTATGTCCTGCCGAAGTCCGCTCTTTGGTAAAGTCTTCAACCGAAAGAGAACTGCCTGGAATCGTCGTTCTTTCAATAAATGAGCTTATCGCCGCCGAAGATACAGTTACAATTGAAACTCTTGGCGAAATAAAAGAAAGTGTTGAGGGGGGTGTGTGATGCTGGCGACAGACGAGAATCAAGAGCAATTAAGCGTTACAGCGGACACCAAAGAGGATTGCCTTGAGCGATTGATAAAGCTTTACGGCAGCAAATCAAACTTTGAAATTGTGGACCGCGCGAATACGACTCAAAAGTACGGCCCCTTTGGCCTTTTTCAAAAGCCGGCCGTAAAGTTGTTTTATGTGGTCAATCGAGGAGTCAAAAATTCAGCGGCGTTCGAAAGCGAGGCGGAAAGCCAGAAGCTGATGAAAGAAGATGTCCTGCGCAAGATGACAGGCGGAAAGTCAATAGCGGAAATTCAAATCAGCGAAATTAACGCCAAGGTGAACGAAATCGCCTCTGCCATGCAAAAAATTCCCCGCTCGTCAGGCGAAGATAAAATCGAGTCCATTGGCCGCATAGAGGATATGCTGGACGACAACGAGTTCACGCGCGATTTTATTTTGGGGATTAGCGCCCGTTTAAAAAAGGAATTTTCTCTTGACGATTTGAACGATTTTCGCAAAGTGGAGCGGCAAGTGGTTGACTGGATAGGCGAGTCCATCGAAGTCGCGCGGCCCAAGCATTCAAGGCCCCCTCGGGTTGTGGTGATTGTCGGTCCCACCGGCGTCGGAAAGACAACAACAATCGGAAAGCTCGCCGCGCAAAACGTGATACTTCACAAGAAGTCGCCCGACGTTCCGGCAATCCGCATATCCATGATAACGATTGACAAGACGAGAATCGGAGCGGAAAAGCAATTGCAAACTTTTGGCGAAGTCTTGGACTTGCCGGTTCATAAGGCCGAAAACGCGGATGACCTTAAAAGCATTTTTGACTCCATAAAGGGCGACAACGATGTCATTTACATCGACACGTCGGGCTACAGTCCAAACGATTCGGAAAATATCGCCAAGCTAAAAAGCACGCTTAGCGTTGACGGCTTGCATCCCGACGTTTACCTTGCGCTCGCCGCTTCCACAAAGGCGCGCGACATAAAGAACATCATGCAAAATTACGAGCCGTTTGGCTATTCTTCTGTGATTGTCACCAAGTGCGACGAAACGACGCGCTTGGGCAATATAATAAGCGTGTTGAACGAAAAGCGAAAGGCGATTTCTTACTGGACTGACGGACAGGTTATTTCGCGAAACATTCAGCGCGCCAATATAGTTGATTTTTTGATTCGTCTCTCAGGTTTCACTGTGGACAGAATTCATATCGAAGAAAAATTTGGAGAAGATTAAAATGGAAGACCAGATTAGCGAGCTTAGAGAAATTATGAGAGGCGGTTCCGACCAGGCCAAGGTCCGCGACGTTCACAAAACCCGCGTCATCGCGATTACAAGCGGAAAAGGCGGCGTAGGAAAGTCCAATCTGGCCGTCAACATGGCCATCGCCTACGCGCAGCTTGGAAAGAAAGTCATCTTGATTGACGGCGACTTGGGAATGGCCAACGTTAACGTTTTGCTTAGCGTCGTTCCAAAGTATAATTTGCTTCAAGTGATCAACAAGCAAAAGACGATGCAGGAAATCATTTTGGATTCTGAATACGGAATCAAGTTCATCGCCGGCGCCAACGGCTTTTCAAAAATCGCCAACCTCAGCAAGGACGAGCTTGACTACTTCGCGACGCAGTTTTCCTCGCTTTCAAACGCTGACATAATCATCATAGACACTGGCGCCGGAATCTCCAACAATGTCCTTTCGTTTGTCGCCGCCAGCGACGAAGTGTATGTCGTCACGACCCCGGAGCCGACGGCCATAACCGACGCCTACGGAATGATAAAAATCATCACGACCGAAATCGAGGACCGTGAAATAAACATTCAGCTTTTGGTCAACCGCGTCCATTCCGCGGACGAAGGAAAGAGAATCGCCGACCGCATTATCAGCATCGTAGGCCAGTTCCTTAACTATAAGGTCAACTATGTGGGCTTTGTTTACGAAGATCCGGCCGTTCAAAACTCGGTAATTAGGCAAAAGCCCTTTATTGTCGTCGCTCCGCAGTCAAAGCCGGCCATGTGCGTAAAGCATATCGTGGGCAGAATCGAAAAGACAGAGGCTCCAGACAATGAAGGCGTTTCAAATTTCTTGAAGAAATTTTTGGGCTTTAAAAGATGAAATTTTGTAGCATTTTTTTTAAATCTATGCTATAATATAGTGATTTTTACAAGGGGAAAACGAACGTGATTAAAATTAAGCCGATAATTTTCAGCGCCTGCGCGGCTTTCGTTTTGTCCTTTTTTACGGCCTTGGCCGCGCGCTCTGGCCTTCCGGTCGCCCTTATAAAGGCTTTTGTGTTTGGCCTTTTGTTCGGCGCTTTGGCGGCGGGAGTCCAGTTTGTTTACGCCAAGTTTTTGGCCGACGGCGTTTCCGCTCCGGAAGCCGCGGAAGAGCCAAGGCTTGTGGGCTCAAAGGTTGATTTGGTCGTTAGCGAGGAGGACTTGCCTGAGGACAAGGACGCTCCCGCGTTTTATGTGGAAGGAAAGCATGTGCTTTCCAACGACGACTTGGTTGGAAAAAAGAGCGCTGTCGCGGCGGACGACTCCCTTTCGGCTGCAAGGCAAAACGAAACGCTTGAGGCTGTCGAGAAAGTTCGCGAGCAAAAGGCCGCCGAGAACATAGCGCAAAAGGCGGCGGAGATTGCCAGTCCCGCGCCTGCCGCCGTTGAGCTGGAAGCGCCGCCTAGCGTTTCCCAGCCGCAAGCGAAAGAGGCGCCTGCGGCGTTCGCGCCTATCAATTTGGCTCAGGGCGCTTCTTCGGCGGCGCCTGCGGCCGCAATGTCTGGCGACGACGAGTTGGACGACTTGCCGGACATTGGCGAAATAGGCGGCGGCTCTGCCTCTGAGGCTGAGGACGGTGTCATAGAGGACAGCGAATTCGCCGAAGAGGGCATGGCCCGCCCCAGCAGGCAAACCGAGCTTGGTGACGGAAAAGTTGCGGATGTAAAAGACGCTCCGGTAATGGCTGAAGCGATTAGAACGATATTGAAGACAGAAGAATAAAGCAGGGTGTGGAGTATGGAATCAACGCTTGTTGAAGAAAAGACAGAAGACGAACTTTGGAACGAATACAAGGAGACTCGCTCGCCTGACTTGCGCGACAAAATCATTCGGCAGTACATGCCGCTTGTGAAGTATGTCGCTGGCAAAGTCAGCGTCGGCATGCCCGCCAGCGTTGAGTTCGACGACCTTGTGGGCTTTGGCCAATTCGGCCTTTTGGACGCGATAGAAAAATACGATCCGGATAAAAACGTAAAATTCAAGACATACGCCGTCACAAGAATCCGCGGCGCGATATTTGACGAGCTTCGCCAGCTTGACTGGGTTCCCCGCAGCGTTCGCCAAAAGTCGCGCGAAATCGAAGACACAATCGGAGATTTGGAAGCCCGCTTGGGACGCACCGCGAGCGACGCCGAAATCGCGGGAAAACTGGGCGTCAGCGAGGAAGAGTACCAGCAGACGGTGATGAAGCTTTCGGGCACCAGCGTGCTTTCGCTTAACGACGTTTGGTACAGCGGAAACGACAACGACCACATGTCAATCGGAGACAGCATAGAGTCGCCTTCAAGCCTTAATCCCGATGTCATTGTCGAGCGCGAGGAAATCCGCAAAATCATAATTCAAGCGATTAACGAGCTTCCCGAAAAAGAAAAGATGGTGATTGTGCTCTATTACCACGAGGACTTGACATTTAAGGAAATAGGACAGGTTTTGGAAGTCAGCGAGTCGCGCATAAGCCAGTTGCACACAAAGGCCAACTTGCGCCTTAGGGCTAAGTTGACCAACTTAAGAAAAGGAATAATGTAAAAATGGTCGGCCTTGAAGTCATTCGAAAAGACATGGAGGCTCTGCTGGAAGAGGACAAGTCGCTCAACGCGATAGAGGTTAACGCCGACTCGCTTGACGAAGCCTTGGCCGACGCCGCCACCCAGCTTGACGCCAGGGTCGTGAATCTTGAATATGAAATCTTGGAGCGCGGAAGCGACGGCTTCTTGGGCTTGGCGAAAAAGCCTTGGAAGCTTCGCATTTACCAAAACGCCGCCTCGCTTGCAAAAAAGAAAAAAGCCGTCGCTCAAAGCGCCTTCTCTACCGACGAGCTTGACGAGGAAGTCAAGGTTGTGGATCAGGACGGACTTTACTATATCCGACACTTTGGCGACAGCATTATGCTCAAAGTCTTGCCGCCCATCGGCCATGGCCGCCATGTGGAAGCAAAAGACATCATCAACGATGTCCGCCGGCCTGACACTGTAAGCGTGGATGAAGGCAAGATAAAGGACTGCGCCAAGAAGGGCACCAACGGCGAGTATGTGGATGTCGGCCTTTACAAGCACATCAAGGCTGGCGACGCCATGCTTATCATTGACATTTCAAAGGACGAGATGGAAGCGACGCTAACCGCGACCGCTCCCGCCATGAGCGGAGGAGAACTCACCGCCGACCAAATCAGGCGCGCCCTGGAAACTCAGGGAGTCGTTGCCGGCATCGAAGACGATAAGATTGAGGAATGGGTTGACAATCCCGTTTACGGCGCGCCTTGCGAGGTCGCCCACGCCATTATGCCGCAAGACGGCCGCGACGCTTACATGGCCTTTAACTTTGAGACCGACCCGACAAAGCTTAAGATTAAGGAAGCGGGCGACGGCAAGGTTAACTTTAAGGAACTTAACAAAATCCAAAACGTCGTAAAAGGCCAGCCCTTGGCGACAAAAATACAGCCCGAGCGCGGCAAGGCCGGCAAAACTTTGTTCGGCCGCTACCTTGAGGCCAAGAACGGAAAGGACATCAAGATTCCCCTTGGAAAGAACGTTGAGCTTGACAAGGACGGCGTCACAGTCATCGCGAGCGAAGCCGGCCGCGTTCATTTTGACGACCAAAAAATCAACGTCGAGCCGATTTTGGAATTGGAAAGCGTTGGCATCAAGACCGGCAACATCGACTTTTTGGGAAGCGTTATCGTCAAAGGAAACGTGGACGACGGATACGAAATCAAGGCGACCGGCGACATCGAAATTTCCGGCACAGTTGGAAAAAGCTTTATCAAGAGCGAGCGCGGCAACATCATCGTTTCGGCCGGCATTTTTGGCCACGACGAGGGCGAGGTTCACTGCGGAAAATCCTTGTGGGCCAAGTTCATTCAAAGCGCCAAGGTTGAGGTTGAGGAATTTTGCATTGTTTCCGACAGCATCATGAACAGCGAGGTAAGCGCGATGAAGCGCATCGTTCTCAACGGAAAGAAGGCCCAGATTACCGGCGGCCACTTGTTCGCGACCGAAGAGATATGCGCCCGCAATATCGGCTCTCCAGGCGGCGGAACGGAAACGATTTTGGAAGTCGGCTTTGACCCAAGGGCCAAGCACCGTTTGGAATTCATTCAAGGCCAGCAAAACGACTTGGTTCGCGAGCTGGAGGACGTTGAGAACAACATCCTTACCCTAGAAAATTACAAAAAAGCCCGCAAAACCCTTCCCAAAGACAAGGAAGAGACTTTGGGCAAGATGAAGAGCCGAAAGCAGGAAATCACGATAGAGTCCGAAAAAATTTCGGAAGAGATAGACCAAATTCAGGAACACTTGCACGCGCTAAAGGTCTTTGGAAAAGTAAAGGCGGAAGGAAACGTCTTTGCGGGCGTCAAGATTTACATACGCGACACCTTGCAGGAAGTCCGCGCCGACACCAAGAACGTCACATACTTTATGGAAGGCGGTTTCATCCGCGCCGGAAAGTACGAGGCGCCTGACTTGACCGGCCTGGAAATGCCGGAAGGATACTCAAGCTAATGGCTTTGCAGCCAATTGACCTTCAGACGATGTATTCTCAAATGGCGAACGTCGCGCAGCGCGTCGCAAGCGAAGGGCAGGGCGCTTCCTTGTCGCATTCCCTTCAAACCCAAGGCATCATAAACCAAAACTTGCAGCAGTCGCAGAGCGTTCAAAAAACCGCGAGCAATGAAACGCAGGCTGGAAAAATCAAGGCTGACGAAAAAGGCTCGGACACCGGCGCCCAAAGCGGACGCAAGAAAAAAGAAGAACAGCAGGAAGTTCCTGAAAAATCGAAAGCGTATGAAATTACAGATCCCGCTCTTGGCGTTCACATAAACATCACGAGGTAGTTGGATGGCTGTCTTTTTAGTTTCTTCCCTTACATTGATAAACCTCCTTTTGTGGCTTGTTTTTTTATTTCGATTTAAAAAGCTTTTTTCGGCCGACGACATTATGGTTAAATTTAGGGAAGGAATGGACGGGCTTATAGCTGAGGCCCAGCGGAACACGCTTGCCAACATAAATCTTATTGAAGATAAAATAAAGGACCTTAAGGCTGCAAGCGCCGAGGCGGAGCGAAAAGTTTCCATTTTGCGCCATGAACTGCAAAACTCCGAAAAGTCGGCCGCGCTGCAAGCCCGCTTGAACATGAGCTACGCGGCCGCCCTGTCCGAAGACGCCCCAAAAGCGGCGGCAAAAAAAGGCAAGGCCAAGCAGCCTGCCAAACCGGCTGCCAGAAAATCAATTTCAAAAGCGGCTTCCGCTTACAAGCGAAACGAACTTCCTGCCGAAGACGAGGCTTTTGCCTTGACTTCGCTTTTTAACGAGAACGCGCAAAAAAGCCTTTTTGAAGAGCCGCAAATAACGGTAACGCCAAATGGCGACGCTTACGGAAAAGTTCCTGTAATAAAAACGCAGATTGTCGCAAGCGACAATCCAATAAAGCCCAAAAAGCCCTTCGCGCGCCGCGTTAGGGAGCTTTATGACTTGGGAAAGACGGTTGAGGAAATAGCCTCGGCGACCGACCATTCGACAACCGAAGTCCAGCTTGTTCTGGACACTTCGATATAAAAGCGGAAAAGATAAGGAGGCTCGAATATGAGCGTAAAAAAACAAAAGTTGGCGACTCTCGCAAACGGCCAAGAAATTCACTTGTTCACTGTTTCAAACGGAAAGATGTCCTTTACCGTAACTGACTACGGCTGCACGCTTACGGGAATTTACCTTCCGCAAAAAAACGGCCCGGCAAGCGACATACTTTTGGGCTATTCGACTTTGCCCGAATACGTAATGTCGGACGGATACTCCTTCGGCTCCATCGTGGGCCGCTTCGCCAACCGAATCGGCGGCGCTTCTTTTAGCGTTGACGGAAAAAAATTCCAGCTTGACAAAAACGACAATAGCATCAACACCTTGCACGGAGGCTTTTTCCGCCTGGACCACCAGGTTTGGAAGGCCAAAGCCATTGAGTCAAAGTCTTCTTGCGGAGTCGAGTTCAAGCGCCGCAGCCCCGACGGAGAGCAGGGCTTTCCGGGGAACCTTGACGTTACGGTAAGCTACACTCTAAGCAAGGACAACAAGCTTTTGATGCGCTACAAGGCAAAGACCGATAAGGCGACTCCTGTAAATTTCACAAACCACGCCTACTTTAACCTTGCCGGAAGCGGAACGATTCTTGACCACGAATTGCAGTCCGACTGCAAGGGCTACTTGGAAGTCGACAAGAACTTAATTCCCACTGGAAAAATCATCGACCTTTCAGGCACGCCCTTTGACTTTACAAAGGCCAAGACAATAGGACGCGACATAGGCAAAGTGGCTCCCGGCTACGACCACTGCTACGTGACTCCGGCCTACAAGGGAAAGTCGGCCGCTCCCGACCCCAAAAAGCTGGTCCGCTGCGCCGTCCTTTTTGACCCCAAAAGCGGCCGCAAAATGACCGTTGACACAAACCAAGAGGGAATCCAAATTTACACCGCAAACTGGATTGAAGGCCTCGCCGGAAAGAACGGAAGGCGCATGCAAAAGCATGGCGCGATTTGCCTTGAAACCCAGCGCTTCCCTGACGCTCCCAACAAGAGCGACTTTCCGCCCTGCATTTTGCGGCCAAAGGAAGTCTACGACGCGCAAACTGTCTACGCCTTTAGCTGGTAAAAGACGCCGTGTTCTTTTTTGTGGAATAAAATCCATGCATGCCGCGCTTGCCGCGGCATTTTTTTTCGGCATTTGGCTGCCATTCTATTGAATAACTTTCGCTTTTATATTAAAATGGAAATAATCGGCTTTTTTTCAAAAAAAATGCCAAAAAATCGCTTTTTTTGGGGGAATTATGAACGTTGAGCAAATGCTCGGCCAAAGCGGAATCTTGACGCTTTTGGGAATGGGCGTGGTCTTTAGTTTTCTAATCATCATGATTGTGTGCATGTACGCCTTGCACGCAGTTCTACACGCGCTAAAGTTGGACAAGGATTCGCCGTCCGCTTCAACGTCCGCGCCGGCAGCTCCAAGCGCCGCGAGCGCGCCCGCCGCCGACCAAAAGGCCGTAGTCGCCGCCATCGCCGCCGCCCTCAAGACAAAGGGCGATTTACAATAGAATATAATAGCTAAATATATAGGAGATTAAAATGGCTAACAAAATACAGATTTCAGAACTTGCGATTCGCGACGCGCACCAGTCGCTTCACGCCACCCGCATGACGACGGCGGACATGCTTCCGATTTGCGAAAAGATGGACAAGATCGGCTACTGGGCCATCGAAGGTTGGGGCGGAGCCACTTACGACTCTTGCATCCGCTTTTTGAACGAAGACCCCTGGGAGCGCCTTAGAAAGCTTCACGCCGCTCTTCCCAACTCAAAGATCATGATGCTTTTGCGCGCCCAAAACCTCTTGGGCTACCGCCACTACGCCGACGACGTCGTTGAAAAGTTCGTCGAGACGGCCGCCAAAAACGGAATCGACGTGTTCCGCATTTTTGACGCTTGCAACGACCCCCGCAACATGGAATGCGCGACAAAGGCCGCCAAGAAAACGGGAAAGCATGTTCAGATGGCGATTTCTTACGCCGTAACTCCCTTCCACACAATCGAAAAATACGCCGAGCTCGCAAAAACATACGCCGACTTTGGCGCCGACTCAATCTGCATCAAGGACATGTCGGGCCTCTTAAAGCCTTACGCCGCCTACGACTTGGTAAAGGCGATCAAGGCCAAGGTTGACCTTCCGGTGGAAATCCACACGCACGCCACGACAGGACTTTCCGTCGCCACTTTGCTTAAGGGAGCGGAAGCCGGAGCCGACATTTTGGACACGGCGATTTCTTCTATGTCAATGGGAACCAGCCACTCTCCGACAGAGACAGTCGTAGAGATGCTAAAGGGAACCGAACGCGACACAGGCTTGGACACCGCGTCCTTGCTTGAGATCGCGGCCTACTTCCGCGAGGTCAGAAAGCACTACGCCTCTTTGGAGTCTTCTTTCCTTGGAGCGGACACCCGCATCTTGCTTTCGCAGGTTCCGGGCGGAATGCTCTCCAACTTGGAAAGCCAGCTTAAGCAGCAAAACGCGGCCGACAAGATGGACCAAGTTTTGGCCGAGCTTCCGCTTGTCCACAAGGACGCGGGCTACGTTCCGCTTGTGACTCCGACATCTCAGATTGTAGGAACCCAGGCCGTAATGAACGTTTTGATGGGCCGCTACAAGACGATGACCCAGGACTTCAGAAACCTCATCACAGGCCGCTTTGGAAAGCTTCCGACGGACGCCAATCCTGAATTGGTCCAGAAGGCCTTGCAGCAGAACCACATGGAAAAGGTAATGACCTGCCGCCCCGCCGACGAGATTCCGCCTGAGTGGGACAAAATGATGGAAGAGTCAAAGAAGAACGGCGGAAACGGAAGCGTCGAGGACGCGCTCACATACGCTATGTTCCCCAACGTCGCGCCCAAGTTCTTCGCCGAGCGCTCAAAAGGCCCGGTTGACGCCGAAAAGACATTCGGAAAGAAGGAAGCCCCCGCCGCGGCGGCCGCTCCCTCTAACGGACCTTGGACTGTCACAGTTAACGGAACTCCTTACAACGTAAGCGCCTCAGGCTCTAACGTCACAGTGAACGGAACTTCATACAATGTCGCCTTTGGCGCCGCGGGCTCGGCCCCTGTTGTCGCGCCGGCCGCCGCTCCCGCAGTTACAGGCGGAGTCGAGGTAAAGGCTCCCGTCGCCGGAACATTGCTCCGCCACGTGGCCGCCGCCGGATCTTCGGTAAAGAAGGGCGACACCGTAATCATGATTGAGTCAATGAAGATGGAGCTTGAGGTAAAGGCTCCCGAAAGCGGAACGATTAACTTTGTCGTCCAGCCCGGAACTCAAATCCAGGCCGGACAGGTTTTGGCCACTTTGGGCGGAGTCGCGGTGGCAGCCCCGGCCCCGGCTCCCCAAGCCGCTCCCGCAGCTCCGGCCCCGGCCGCAGCCGCGCCTGCCGCTTCCGCCGGAGGAAAGCCGGTCAACGCTCCCGTAGCCGGAACTCTTCTTAAGTACGCCGTGGCCGAAGGAGCCGCCGTAAAGGCCGACACGACGATTATCATCGTCGAGTCTATGAAGATGGAATTGGAAATCAAGGCCGGAAACGCCGGACGCGTTCACTTCCTTGCGGCCACAGGAAGCCAGATTTCCGCAGGACAAGCCATCGCCGAGATAAAGTAAGGACTTCAAAATGGAAATGACTAAAAACAAAGCGCAGATTATAAAGGCCACCTTCGCGATTATGTTCGTCGCGATGGCCGTCTCCTTCTTTGTAAAGCCGCTTGTAAAGGCCCAAAGCGAAGGAGCGGCGACATCCTCATACTCAACTGGGACCGGCCTCCAGCGCGTGATAAAGGGCTCTGAAAAGGTTCCCAACATCAGCGTGCAAGCCTTCCTTATGAACATTTGGAAGAACACCGGCATCTATAAAATCATCCACACGCCAACGGCCGCGGAAGTCGCCGCCGAAAAAGCGGAGAAGGCCGCCGAAGCCAAAGCCGAGGCAGTAGACCCCTTTGCAGACACGATTGTTCCCGGCTGGCAAAAGCTTTTTATGATCGCAATCGGATTTCTAATCGTATACCTTGCGGTCGGAAAGGGCTTTGAGCCGCTTTTGTTGATTCCCATCGGCTTTGGCACGATTTTGGTGAACATTCCCGGAGCGGGAATGGGAGAGGCGCCGCACGGAATGCTTCACATAATTTACAGCGCCGGCGTTGGAAACGAATTTTTCCCGATGCTTATCTTTATGGGAATTGGAGCGATGACCGACTTTGGCCCCCTTATCGCAAACCCAAAGACGGCGCTCCTTGGAGGCGCCGCTCAGTTGGGCGTCTTCTTCACCCTTTTTGGCGTCGCGCTTATGAACATGATTCCCGGAATCAACGTTGACTACAACATGATGGAAGCTTCGGCCATCGCCATCATCGGCGGCGCCGACGGCCCGACCAGCATTTACGTTTCTGGAAAATTGGCTCCCCACATGATGGCGGTAATCGCCGTCGCGGCCTATTCTTACATGGCCTTGGTTCCGATGATCCAGCCTCCGATCATGAAGGCGTTGACGACGGAAAAAGAGCGCAAGATAAAGATGGAGCAGCAGCGCCCCGTCAGCAAGACAGAAAAAGTCTTGTTCCCGATGATGCTTTTGGTAATCACAATCTTGCTCTTGCCGCCGGCCGCTCCGCTTATCGGAATGCTCGCCTTTGGAAACTTCGTCAAGCAGTGCGGAATCGTCGAGCGCCTTTCAAAGACGATGGAAAATGAGCTTATGAACATCGTTTCGATTTTGCTTTCGCTCGGCGTTGGAAGCCAGATGACTCCCGAAAAAATCATCAACTCAAAGTCAATCGGAATCATCATTCTTGGCTTGGTGGCCTTCTGCGTAGCCACTGCCGGCGGCTTGATAATGGCAAAGGTGATGAACTTGTTCCTCAAAAAGAAAATCAATCCGCTTATCGGAAGCGCGGGAGTTTCCGCCGTTCCGATGGCCGCGCGCGTCTCGAACAAGGTTGGCTTGGAGTACGATCCTTCAAACTTCATCTTGATGCACGCGATGGGCCCCAATGTCTCCGGAGTTATCGGAACCGCGATCGCCGCGGGCGTTTTCATCGCCACTTACGGGATGTAAAGACTCAAAAACGCATACGCGTTTTTTGAGCTTGACGAGTTTTAAGCCGCGCGTCCTCGCGGCTCAAAACTCGCGGGCTGTTGGAAAGCCTGCGGCTTAATTCTTGCGGAGGGCTTATGGACGCGCGGACAGAGATTGAGGGTAGAAAAACTTTTTTTATCGCTCCTGACGTGACTTTTGTGCCGGAGTCTTATTTAGGGGACTTTTTGGCGCGAGGCTACGAGGCCTACATAATAAGAGACTTTCGCTTTTATCCGATTTACGAGCAAGTCAAGATTATAATAGAGACTTGTCCGGATTCGATACTTTTCTTCTTTATAGACGCGGATGTAGGCGTCGATTGGGCAAAGTTCATAAAATACGTTCAAGACGAATTCAAGGAAAGGGTTCTTATCGGGGTTCTTTACTCAAAGGGAAGGAGCCCCGAGCAAAAATCCGCGCTCGAAAAATACTACTTGTTTGATTTGGGCCTTCAATGCGGCTGCATCGAGCTGGAATTCAATAAGGAAAAGAACTTTTCAATAATCGACAAGGTTATGTACGCAAACCAAGCGTGCGGCCGCCGAAAGAACGTGCGCGCCATCTGCGACTCAACCAGTTCGGCGAATTTTGTTTACCAGGGCTGCGTCATCAAGGGACGGGTTTCGGACATTTCGGTAAGCCATTTTTCCTTTATTCCCGACCCAAACTACACATTTCCTGACATTCCGCTTTACACAAAGATTGACGAAATAACGGTTTCTTTCAAGGGCTTTAGGTTCAAGGTTCCCGCCAGCCTTTTCATCCAGCGCGAATTGGAGGACGGAAGGTTTTTGCAAGTTTATGTGATGTTAAAGTCCAATGGACAGCAAGGCCTTGACGAAAGTGTAGCCGAAAAAGTCCGCGAACGGATTTACATGACAGTCACCGACAAGGTAAAGGAACTTTTGCTGGAAAAGTGCAAGCAGTGGAAGCAGGAACATCCCACCGGCGATTCCATCTAAACGCGCCGTGACTGTTACTTGCGCTGAACGCTCTTGAATTCCACCGTGCGCTTCATGTCGTTGATGTTGTTTACAATCATGTATGTGTCGAATGTTTGAATTTTTCCGCTGGAAGAGAATTTGTGAATTTCTTCCTGGACGACTTGCAAGGGAAGTCCTGACCAACTGGCGACGTCCGCTTGGGTTACGTTAAAGCGGCGGCTCTTTTCGTTGGGCTTGGCCGTCGGGTTCATTTCGTCGAACATGCAGAAGGTGTCGGCGATGCGGGCCGTGTTGTCTTTTATAGTCAAAATCTTAAGGCGGCGCTTTTGGTCGTAAATGCGCTTGCAGAAAATCTTGAGCAAAAGAATCGCGATTTGCGGGTTTCCGGTGACCAAGACTTCAAAGTTGGCCTTGTTGAATTCCAAGCATTCCACTGTTCCCAAAGCCATGCAAGTCGCGCTTCTTGGCGAGTTGTCCAAAATCGCCATTTCGCCGAAGAATTCGCCGGGCTTGAGTATGTCAAGGTTTTTCTTTACGCCGTTAATGCATTTTACAAGCTGGACCTCGCCGCTCTGAATCAAGTAGAAGGAGTCGCCGGGCTCAAATTCGCAAATGATGACTTGCTCGTTTTCGTACTTCTTTTGGAAGCGCTCAAAGGCCGGCAGCATGAATTGCTTTAGCGCGCCGGAATAGTTGGCTGTCGCGGCGGCCGCCTGGTCTTGTTTTTTGGCGAGCTTTTCAAAACGGAGCTTTGAGTCGGCGTAAAGCTTTGCAACCTGGTCCTTGTCGTAGGCGGTGGGGAAGTGGGTCAAGTACTTTATGCATACGTCGCAGCAGGCGCGGTAGTTTTGGTCGTCATAAAAGCTTTTTGCCACCGCAAACATTCCGCCCTGTTGGTTTGTGTCGTTGTCGTTCTGAAGGAGCGCCTGCGTCTTTTTGTGAACCTGGCGCAGCTGGCCGGAAAAAACGCGGAGCATCTTGTACACTACTTGCTTGTTGTTGCTGAAAATGTTTTCAAATTCTGGAACGGTCATAGAGACCGCGACCGCGTCTTGAAGCACTGTGGCGGTTTCTTCGCGCGGAAAGTGTCCTAGCGCGGATTTTACTCCAAAGAATTCTCCGTTTGTGAGCTGCTGCGTTTCTGTGGCGCCTGTCTCAGTGTCTGTCGTGGTCAAAATAACCACGCCTTTTTGGAGGATGAATATTCTTTCGTCCTTGTCATTTTCAAAGTAAATGATGGAACCTTTGTTGTATTGGACCGCCTTGGGCATTTTTTCCTCGTCCTGTTTTTATAAATTTTACAATTTAATTAAATAATTATAGCGCATAGTCAAAAAAAAATCTACAATTTTTTTTAAAAATCCCAAAAATAATTGTGCCTCCTCCTTTCTTTTGCTATAATGAAAATATGGTAGACTTGCACACCCATTCCACCGCTTCCGACGGCGAAAAAAGCCCTTCCGAGCTGGTTTTTGCCGCAAAGGAAAGCGGCGTGGACGTTTTGGCTTTGACCGACCATGACACTGTGGACGGCTTGGAAGAGGCGGCCCGCGCGGCCAAAGAAGCCGGCCTGGTCTTTGTGCCGGGAATTGAGCTGAACATAGAGTGGCCCAGCGGCGAGTTTCATCTTCTTGGGCTGGGCCTAAAGGAAATTTCGCCTTCCATGAGGGAGCTCCTTTTTCGCCTAAGGAACAATAGGGTGGAGCGCAACAAAAAGATATTCTTTGCCCTTAAAAACGACGGCCTTGACGTCGATTACGGCGAGTTCGCGGCCTTGCAAGGCTCAAGCCACGCCGAGGATTCTTTGGGGCGGCCCCACATCGCCGCTTACATGGTTCAAAAGGGAATCGTTAAAAACCGGCAAAAGGCCTTTGACAAGTATCTTTCAAAGGGAACGCCTTTCTTTGTCGACTTTGAGGGCGCGCCCCTGCCTGCGGCGGTCAAGGCGGTTTTGGATTCGGGCGGACTTCCAGTTTTGGCGCATCCGCTTTCGCTTTACGTTGGCTGGGGGAAAATCAAAGGCGTTTTGGAGGGGATAAGGGCCGCCGGCGTCTTGGGCCTTGAAGCATGGCATCCCGGCGCCAAGGAAAACGACTGCCGCCGCTTGGAGAGTCTTGCCCGCGAGCTGGGCTTTTTTGTGACGGCCGGAAGCGACTATCACGGCCCCAATGTCCGCGCCGACAGAAAGCTTGGAAGGACTGCGGGCGGCTATAAAATTGACGGGCGCTTTTACTACGAGGAGCTTTTGCCTGCCTTTAACGGCTAAAAGAGGGGTAAAATAAAAAAAAAACAATTTTTTTTTATTTTTTTTCCAAAAAAACGCAAAACTCTTTAAAAAAATTTCTACCTTAATAGTGAGGTGAAATTTTTTTATGAAAATCTATTCTTTTAGCCCTTTCGGATACGAGGGGGCCTTGGTCTCGGTGGAGGTTGACATCAGGCGGGGCATTCCCGCGATAGACATGGTGGGCCTTGCCGACGGCGCCGTAAAGGAAAGCCGCGAGCGCATGAAAAGCGCGATAAGGAATTCCGGCTTTGAGTTTCCGCAGGAGAGGGTTTTGATAAGCCTTTCGCCGGCCGACCTAAAAAAGGAAGGCGCGGGCTTTGACCTTTCAGTCGCGTTGGGAGTCCTTTGCGCTTCGGCCCAAAACGGCTTTGACATGGAAAAGGCCGGCATGCCAAGCGTCCTGGTCTTGGGCGAACTGGAGCTTTCGGGCGCCCTAAGGCCGGTCAGGGCGGTTCACGCGGCGGCTTCGAGCGCCAAGGCTCTTGGAATAACCCATTGCGTCGTTCCCCAGCCAAACGCCAACGAGGCGATGGAAGTCTCCGGAATGAAGGTTTACGGGGCGAAAAACTTGCGCGAGGCATTTTGCGCCCTGTTTGACGAAAGCCTCTTTTGCGAGTCGAAAGGCTCCGGCCTTGATTCCGTTCCCGAAGGCAGCGTGGATGTTGAAGGCGTCCTTTTTCCGCCTGTTTACGAGGGCTCTGGCTTTGAGGATGTCGTAGGCCAAAAGGACTTGGTCAGGGCCTGCGCGATAGCGGCTGCGGGCGGCCACAACTTGCTTGCCTACGGGCCGCCGGGCTGCGGAAAAAGCCTTGTCCTCCAGCGCTTTTCTTCGCTTTTGCCCCTTTTAACGCAAGCCGAGTCCCAAAGCGTTACTAGAATCCATTCCGTCGCGGGCTTGATGTCTCCCGGGCAGGGCTTGGTTAGGGTCGCTCCCTTTAGGCAGCCCCACATGAGTTCCAGCCTTGAAGGCATGTGCGGCGGCGGGGTGTCTTGCAGGCCGGGAGAGGTTTCGCTTGCCCACAATGGAGTTCTCTTTTTGGACGAAGCCGCGGAATTTAGGTCCAGCGTCCTCCAGATGCTGCGCGTTCCGCTTGAAAGCCAAAAAATCGCCTTGTGCAGGGCTGGAAGGACGGCGCTTTATCCCGCTTCCTTTCAGCTTTTGATGGCCGCAAATCCTTGTCCCTGCGGAAATTACGGCTCCCAAAAGAAAATCTGCCTTTGCTCCTCGCGTTCGGTTGAGCTTTATTGGAGGAAGTTTTCAGCCCCTTTGCTTGACAGAATTGACCTTAGGGTGAAAGTGGACCTTCCCGACCAAGACGAAAGCCCCGCCTTTTCTTGGAGCACCCAAGAGCTTCGCGCCCTTGTCGCGAGGGCGGTCAAGGCGCAAAGGGCCAGGGGAGCCGGAAAAAACGCGCGCTTGGGGCCTGAGAACATTGAAGCCTTTTGCGACTTGGACAATGAGGCAGCCCGCCTTTTGGCCGAAGCGTCCGAGCGCTACGATTTTTCTCCCAGAGCCGCGGCCGCCTGCAGGAAAATCGCTAGGACGATAGCCGACATGGGGGAAAGCCCCAAAATCTTGGCTGAGCATGTCGCCGAAGCGGTGGATTTCAGGAAACGGACCGGCGTTTTGGACTAGAAGAAGCGGCGGAAAAAGTGAATAAAATCTTTGGGAATTTGACTTGCTTTTTTTTCAATATGCGTTATAATAGTTTATTATGGCTGATTTATTGACAGACGAGCAATTCGAACGCTTTAGAAAGACAATTTACGACGAAAGCGGAATCACTTTTTCCGCCACCAACAGGTCGGTGTTGGACAGCCGCTTAAAGGAACGTCTTAGAGAGAAAAAGCTTGATTCGGTGGACGACTACTACAAGCTGATCATCTCAAACCGCGAAGAGATGAAGATAATGTTGGACGCCGTCACGACAAACCTCACAAGGTTTTTTAGAAACCAGCCGCACTTTGACGCCTTGGTAAATTATGTGATTCCGCACATACTTGAGGAAAAAAAGAAGACAGGAAACAAAGTCGTAAAGGTTTGGAGCGCCGGTTGCTCGACTGGCGAGGAGCCTTATACAATCGCGATGATTTTAAAGGACATACTGCCATTCCCTTACACATTCCAAATCACGGCGTCAGACCTTTCGTTAAAATCCCTTATGGTCGGAAAGCAGGGCTTTTATCCCAACGCGCGAATCGGCGGCATCCCCGAAAAATACTTGAACCGTTTCTTTACAAAAACTCCCGACGGCTACCAGGCCAACAAGGAGCTTATGGACACGATTCGCTTTGACTACCACAACCTTAAGAACGACAGCGGAATGCGCAACCTTGACATCGTCTTTTGCCGCAACGTGTTGATTTACTTTGACGAGCCGGCGCAGCTTCGCGTGATAAATCATTTTTGGGACGCGCTCGCACCTCACTCTTACTTATTCATCGGTCACTCCGAGTCTTTGTTCGGAATGAAGACCAACTTTGAATTCTTAAAGACGGATTGGGCGTGTTTCTACCAAAAGCAGCTTAAATAGAAAGGGTGGAACGCAATGGATGACATTTCGGTATTGATTTGCGACGATTCCGCTTTGATGCGAAATCTAATAAGCCGCATTATAGACGGCACTGAAGGAATGAGGGTTGTCGGCAAGGCTTCCAACGGCCAGATGGCTTTGGAAAAAATTGACGAGGTCAACCCCGACATAATTGTCTTGGACATTGAGATGCCCGTCATGAACGGCATCGAATTCCTTAGGGCAAGAAAAGAAAAGCGAATTAAAATTCCGGTCGTAGTCCTTTCGAGCGTGGCCACAAAAGGCGCCGCGGTCACTATGGAAGCCTTGGAATTGGGTGCCGCGGACTTTATCACAAAGCCTGCCGGTTCTGTTTCGGCCGACATTTCTGAAGTCGCAGACCAGCTTATAGACATGCTGGCTTCCTACGGCTCACAATACGCGCGCCGGCAGGGAAAGGTTCCCTACATTCCGGAATTCTTTCAAAAGCAAAGAAAGCTTCTTAAGGCCGAAAGCTTTGTGGCTAACAAAAAGGCCGACGACAATGCGCCCGTTCAAAAGCCAAAGCTTGACGCGGCGCAGATTCTTAGCTTTAACACTGTAGAAAAAAAAGAGCCTGTTGTCGTCACTCCGATGAGGGAGGGCGGAAACATCGAGGTAATCGCGATTGGCATTTCCACCGGAGGCCCCAACGCCTTGCGCGATGTATTCAAGATGATCGACCCCCGATTGAAGCAGCCGATTCTTGTTGTCCAGCACATGCCCAAGGGCTTTACCAAGGCCTTTGCCGAAAGCTTGGACAAGATTTGCCCGCTTTCTGTAAAGGAGGCGGAGGACGGCGAAAAGATTATGCCTTCAACCGTTTACATCGCGCCTGGCGACAACCATATCACGGTCGCTGAAAACGGCCCTGAGCGCGTGATTCGCTTGACCCACGATCCGCAGCGGAACGGACACAGGCCGTCGGCCGATGTCATGTTTGAGTCTGTCGCTAAAATTTACAAGAACCACGCGCTTGGCGTAATCATGACCGGAATGGGCCGCGACGGAGCCGCCGAGCTTGCCGAGCTTAGGAAGCAGGGCTCTTGGACTTTGGGCCAGGACGAGGAATCTAGCATTGTATACGGAATGCCGCGCGTCGGTTGGGAAATGGGCGGCGTGCAAAAGCAGGTTTCGCTTATGAAAATGGCCGACGAGATAAGCGCCTTGGCCAGAGAGCATCTGTAATTTTAGAACACCTTGTCAATTATAGGCTTTGCGGCTCTAATCCTAAAGCGGCTTAGAGCCATGACAAGCGAGCCCGAAAAGAGAATCCCAATCAAAACGCAAAGGGCCTTAAAGCCTTCGGCGCTTTCGCGCTGCCAAAGGGCGCGGCTTATTGGGTTTGCTAAAAAGAAGGCCGCTACCGCAAAGAGAGCCGGCATCAACAGCGAAAAAATCGCTTGCAAGCCTTCCGCCGTTTGAGACGCCGTTATCCTGACCAGGTCGCCGGCCTTTATGCCAAGGCCCTGTGGGTTTAAAGCCGCGAAGGGGCTTCCTCGCCTGGCGCAGCCTTCCTTGCAAGAAAGACAGGCTTCAGTGACAATCGGGCAAACTTGGGCTTCTTTGTTGTCTGGCGAAACTGAAATCACTTCGGCGCTTTGCGTCATAAATCCTCTTTCGGCTCCTTTAGCTTTTGGAGCCTCTCTTGGCAAATTTCTTTTCCGGCCTTGTTTCCAAGCTCGTCGTATGTGTCGCGCAAGTTGTAAAGCGCGTCGTAGTAGTAGGGGTTGATTGAAACCGAGCGCTCAAAGGCTTCTGCCGCCGACGCGTATTCCTCTTGGTTGAAGAACACAACTCCCAGTGTGTTCCACAAGTGGGCGTTGACGGGGTTAAGGTCAAGGCCGTTTTCGCAGTGCTGGACGGCTTCTAAAAATTCCTTGCGGTCTAGGCAAACGATTGCAAGCTGTTCTATCGTTTCCGCGTCTTCAGGATTGATTTCGTAGGAAGCCGTCAGCGCCCGCTTGGCTGAGCGCAAGTCGCCCTGCTTTTGGTAGGTGATTCCCAAGTTGAACCAAAGCAAATGGTTTTCGCGCTCTATTGTAATCGCGCGCTTGTAGCAGGCGATGGCTTCGGTGAAATTTCCGCGAGACGTGAGTTCTATGGCTTGGTTATTTAAAAAGTCCGCTGATTCTAGCATCGCATTCCCTTAAAAAAAATTAGCGCTGGATTTTGGCGAACATGTCCAAAATCATTTGGCCCGCTCCCGATCCATTATCTTCCAAAAGCGAAGTTAATTCAAGCGCTTTTTGGCTTGCGGTCTGGTTTCCAAAATCAAAGGCCTTTTTTATGGAGCCAGAGCTTTCCAAGAGCGCGATCGCTTCTTCTATTGCGGGGCTGTCGATTCCTTCTTTGGCCGCGCGCTCAAAGAGGGCCGCGATTTTTTCCTTGTCGGCGGGCCTCTCTTGGACGTGCAGCAAAACCGGAAGCGATTTCTTTCCTTCGATTATGTCGTCGCCGCGCTTTTTGCCCGGATTTCCGCTTGTAAGGTTTTGGACGTCGTCAAGGACCTGGAAGCCCATTCCGATTCCGGCGGCGACGCGGCCCGCCTTTTCTATCAGCGCCTTGTCCTTTTGGGCGGCCAAAAAGCCCAGCCGCGCGGCCATGCAGGAAAGGGTTCCGGTCTTTAGCTGGACCATTTGCTGGTATTCTTGGACGGTCGGAAAAAAGCTTGGCTCGCGGTGCCAGGCTATGTCCATCGCTTGGCCCAAGTGCAGGCGGCGCAGCTCCATTTGGTAAAGCTCGTGGCAGGCGATTTTTTTGCCGGCCTCCAAGTCTAGCCTGTTTATGCAGGAGGCGGCCTTAAAGTAAAGCCAGGCGCCCGCGTTTAGCGCGGTGTCAAGGCCGTGCGTTATGTAGGCGCAAGGCTTTCCTCGCCGCTCGCTGGCCCTGTCCTCAATGTCGTCGTGAATCAAGCTTGCGGTGTGGACAAATTCCAAAAGCGGGGAGAGGCTATACGCGTCGTTGATTTTCTTTTCGTCTTGGCTGGCCATTTTCGCGCAAAGAATCATGAACACAGGCCGCCATCTTTTTCCGCCTTGCCTTACCAATTCCCTTGTCGGAAGCAAAAGTCCGTCCAAGCCTTTTTGCGAAAGGCTCTCGTCCGTTCCAAATGTTTCCAAAAGCCATTCTTTCGAGGGCTTTTTCGGCAGTTCCGACAGCAAGGCCTTTTCTATTTTTTCCTTGATTTGTTCCACGCTTTCAATCATGCGCCTATTATACAAAAAAAATCCCGCTCTTGCAATCAAAAAGGCCGGCTCTCCTTAAGTTGAAGCGAAAGTCTGCCGAAAATCACTTTATGAACCAAAATAGTTACGAAAAGCCCGATTATTGGTCAAAGAAAGCCTTTTCGGAAGGCTATCCGGCCCGTTCCGTATACAAGTTGGAGGAGATTGACAAGAAGTTTGGCTTTATCAAAAAGAATTCCACTGTTTTGGACTTGGGAAGCGCTCCTGGAAGCTGGACCACTTATCTTTTGCGCCGGATGGAAGGAAGCGGCAAAGTGGTTTCGTGCGACTTGAACCCGCTTTCAAATTCCGTTCACGGCGAAAACCTGGTATTCTTCCAAGGCGACTTGAACGCCAAGGAAATACGCGAAAAGATAAAGGAGCAGGGGCCCTATGATTTGGTCGTTTGCGACGCCGCTCCGCTTACGACTGGAAACCGCTCCGTCGACACCGCCAGGTCTGAAGGCTTGGTAGAGATGGCGATTTGGTACGCTCAAAACATGCTCAAAAGCGGCGGAGGATTCGCGGTGAAAATTTTCCAAAACGGCGCGCAAGGCGAGCTTCTTAAGAGAATGAGGGAGATCTTTGAAAGCGCCAAGGGCTTTAAGCCTGAAGCGTGCAGGAAAGAGAGTTTTGAGACTTACTTGATTGGCGTGAATAAAAAATAATCTTGAATAAAAAAAAGAAACGGGGTATAATGTGTTTAAGGGAAAAGTCGTGTTGTTTTTTAGAAAGAGCTTCATTCAGCTGGGACTCACATTTTGCGTCGGGGCTTTCGCGGCCGGCACGCTTGTTTTTTTGGCGCGCAATTTCCCCAAAAACGGCCGCGGCGGCTACGAGTCGCCCGTGATGCCCCAATACAGCGAAGATTTTTCAAAAGCGGAAGACGAGCAAAACGCCGAGCTTTTGGCCCAAGCGGAGGCCGCTGAAAATTCGGAAGAGGATCTAAAGCCGTTGACTTACTGGACGTACAGAATCCGCCCCGGCGACATGATCGGCCTAATCGCCGAAAAATACGACATCAGCCAGGACACTTTGATAAGCGTCAACAACATTCGGGCAAGCCGCTTGATTCAGCCCGGCCAATACATAAAAATTCCGTCGGAAGAAGGAATCCTTTACACCGTAAAGAAAGACGGCGAGACGCCGGCCTCGATTTCCGAAAAATACGAGGTTGACGCGCTTAAGTGCGCCTTTGTGAACAAGCTTGACGTGAATTCCGAGTTAAAGGCCGGCTCATCGATTTTTGTGCCGGGCGCCGAGATGGACAGCATCACCCTTAGCGAAATCAACGGCGACCTCTTTAGAAAGCCGCTTCACACTTGGTATCGCCTTACTTCTTACTTTGGATGGAGGCCAAGCCCCTTTACGGGAAGGCGCAGCTGGCACGGCGGCCTTGACATGGCTTGCCCGCAAGGAACCAGAATCTTCGCTGCGATGGCCGGCCGCGTCGCTGAAACCGGCTACAACAACACTTACGGAAACTATGTCATAGTGAACCACTTGAACGGATACAAGACCTTGTACGGCCACATGTCGGCCATCACTTGTTCAAAAGGCCAATGGGTTGACACAAACAGCGTCATCGGCCGCGTCGGAAGCACCGGCGCCTCAACCGGCCCCCACTTGCACTTTACGGTCTTTAAGCGGGGAAAGATGGTCAATCCCCTGGCTCTCTTGGGATGACAAAAAGGCCTGGCGAATGAAGCGCGCTTCAAATGCCGGGCCTTGTTTTTTTAAAGCTTTGAATTTATTTTTTTCACGAAAAAATCCATGTTGCTGCGGATGAAAAGCGCGCAGTAGGCGGTGACCAACGCCGCCAGCTCTATGTATGTGTATATTGTTATGAAGTGGTTTGAGCCGGGCTTTGAAAAAACGCTGAATGCGATGAAAAGGAGAATCATGGCGATTCCGCCTATAATCCACCTTGAAAGCGAAATCGGGTTCTTTTGTCCGTCCTGTTTCGCGCCTATTTTGTTCATTACGGCTAAAATCGCTTTGTCGTCGAGGGCTGTTTGCTTGCAAGGGTCCGGCAGCGCGGATTTTTCGGCTTGGCGCAAAAGCCTAACTTGTGTCCTGCATTTTTTGCATGACAGCAAATGCAGCGTCAATTTTAGCGGAATGCGTTCTCCCTTGTCCAAACTTAAGTATTGTTCCATGACTTCGTTACAGTTCTTCATTTTCAACCAATCCTTTCGCGACAATCTTTTCACGAAGCAATTTTTTCGCCCTAAAGATATGCGATTTGACAGTGTTTTCCGCCAGTCCGGTTATTTCGCTGATTTCTGAATATGAGTTGTCATAAAAAAAATACAAGTCCAAGACAATTTTGTATTTTTCAGGCAATTCTTTCAGCGATTCCCTTACTGTCTCCATCGTAAGAAGCCTCAATTCTTTTTCTTCTGGAGTCAGTCCATTGTCGGGAAGTAGATTTTCGTCCGCTATTGAAAGAAATTGAGCCCTGCGGTTGACGGCGTTTATCGCCGTGTTGTAGGCCATTCTAGTGAGCCATGTGGAAAAAAGGGATTCGCCCCTAAATGTGCCAAGTTTAGTGAACGCCTTTAGAAAAACGTCCTGGGCAAAGTCTTCGGTGTCGGCTGGATTCTTGAAAAAGCTAAGTCCCAAGACTTCGACGCGTTTTTTGTAGAGCGACATAAGTTCGGCGAAAGCCGACGTGTTGCCCGACAAAACTTCGCGCACAAGCTTGGAGTCTCTTTTGTATGCCGCCTCGCGCTCTTTGTCCGAGGTACGCTGCTTGCTCATCGTTTGTCGTGAAAGTCAGGATTTATTTTATAAAAAATAAGAAGACAGACGCCAACCGCAAGAGGAAGCAGGCCGCCCAAAAGCGCGTAAGAAAAGCCGTCAATCAAGGCGAATAGCAAGCTTAGTATTATTCCGATTCCCGTAAGCAAAAGGCCGGCCAAAAGAGAGAATGTCTTTAGGTCAAACTCGTTTTCCTTAAAGGAGCCGGTCCTTATCTTAAGCTTTGTCTCGTGGTGGGTCCACAAAAGATAAAAGAATAGAATCACTCCGCCAATCGCGATTCCGACAATCGGAACCACCGCGATTACCACTTGGGCAGTTTGCGACGTTATTTCAGAATTCATATGTTTTTTCTCCTTCTTGAACTTCTATGACACTTTTACAGGCGTTTTGTTGCGCCTTCTTAGTCAAGAAAAATGTAATCGTCAAAGTATATGGCCGCCACTTGTCCCAGCGAAAGCTGGCTGTTCAAGCGTTCAAGCAAGAGCCGCTTGACTTCCTTTTCGCCCGCTGAAAGAAGCGCGTTTTTTGATTTTGTTGAAAAAAATTCCAGAATGTATGACGCGAACATGTTTTTTTTGGAAAGAAGCTCCTCGTAAAAGGCCGAGTCGTCGTTTTCATAGGAGAGCCAAGGAGTGACAAGCAAAACCGAGCCGGCTTCCTTTGAGCCCTCGTTTGGAAGGAGCCTCGTCCTAAGCGTTCCAAATTCCTTAAACTGCGTTTGCCTTCGCGCGTCTCCTTTGATTTGCGCGGCCTCATTGGGGTCGCTCCTTCGATAGGCGATTCCAGGCCTCTTTCCAGCCGCAAAGGCGATGGCGCTGCCCAAGACTATGAGCGCGGCGATTGAAGCGGCCGTTATGCAAAGAATTTTGTTTGCGTCGATTTTTTTCCACCCATTCATGCTTTAACTATAGCGGAGACGCGTTCTTTTATCAAGTCTAGGCCGGCCTTGGTTTTTGCGCTTGCCTCAAGAGCGTCTGGAAAGCGCTCCTTTAGCGCCGAAAGATTGCCGTAAAGGCTTTCGCTTCCTTCAAAGCCGCCTTGCGTTACGTCGATTTTGTTCAATACCACAAGGCGCGGCTTGTCTCCCGCCCCGATTTGCTCCAGCACGCTAAGGACGGTGGCGGCCTCGTCCAGCGCGTTTGGGTCGGACGAATCCAGGACAAGCAGGAGCGCGTCGGCCAGCGCTGCTTCCTCAAGCGTCGACTTAAAGGCGTCAATCAATTGGTGGGGCAGGTTGGAGATAAAGCCTACAGTGTCGGTCAAAAGAATTTCGCTTCCCGCGCATTTCATTCTTCGCGTCAAGGGATCGAGCGTTGCGAAAAGCTTGTTCTCGACAAGCGCGTCGCTTCCTGTCAGGGCGTTCAAAAGCGATGACTTTCCAGCGTTTGTGTAGCCGCAAAGAGCCACGGAAGGAAGCGGAATTTTTTGCCGCCTCTTTCTTTGCGTCTCTCGGTTTTTGCGGACTTTGGCAAGCTCTTCTTTAACTTGTTGAATTTTTTGGCGGGTTTGACGGCGGTCAAGCTCCAATTGCTTTTCGCCCGAGCCTTTGGATCCGTAGTTTCCTCCGCGCTGGCGAGCAAGGTCTCCGTACATATGGGCAAGGCGGGGAAGGCTGTATTCAAGCCTGGCCAGCTCCACTTGAAGGACCGCCTCGCGCGTGCGGGCGCGGCTTGCGAAAATGCGGATTATGACTTCTTGCCTGTCAAAGACTGGCATGCCGCACAGTTTTTCCCAGTTGCGCTGCTTTGTCGGATCCAGCTCCCAATCCATGATTATGCAGTCGGCTTCGGCCAAAAGCGCTTCGTCGCGTATTTCCTTTGCCTTTCCGCTTCCCATTCCGTAAGCGGGCTGAACGTCAAGGCGGCTCAAAATTGTTTGGCCGGCCTCTTCCATGCCCAGCGTCCAAATCAAGCCCTGCAATTCGGCCAGGCCGCTTGGATTTTCCAAAAGCGGAAGTCCAACCAGCCACGCGCGCGCCTTTTTTTCTTCCTCCGCCTGAATTTCGTAAATCTTTTTCATCGTCCGCCGCCATTCTAGCGCAAGAGCCTGTTAACTACAATAACAAAAAAAACTATTGATTTTGTCCCGAAAATGCCGATAATATAAGAAGATATCCATGACCAGCGGGCAAAAAACGGCCTTAAGCCTATTAATTTCTGTCATTCTCTTCGCAGCCTTTGCGGTGGCGGCTTTCGCGGGATTGTTTTCCGCGATTGACGCGCGCTTTTATGAAAGCGCCAAAATTTCGCAAATTGACAAAAAGCTAGACGGCATTGCGCAAGCCTTTGACGGTTACTTGGAGACTTTGGCCGAAAGGTTCGCGCTTGGACAAGGCGCCTTCCTAAAAAATCCTTCCGTAAAGTCTTTTGTAGAAGCCAAAAGCGCTGACCAAGACGTTCTTTCCCGCGCCGAAGCCTTGGGCGGCTTGCGCTCTTCGACGCAAGGCTTTTTGGGCTTGCGAGTCTTGGATAAAAATCAAAATTCAATCCATTACTCAACTTTCCATTCAGACATTTTGCGCCGCGACGAAAAGAACAATTTGACGGCCTATAAAAATTATTTGGATTGTCAGACTGTTTCCGGAGAAAGCGAGATTCCCGCGCAAATTGTTTCCTGCTCTGACTCAGGCGGCGATTTGGAAGCCGGTAAAAAAATCTACTTTGACAAAGAGAGCCGAATCGTTTTTTCATTCCCGCTTTACGACAAGTATTCCGTTTTTAGGGGAAGCGCTGTTTTTTACGTAAACGCTTTGGATTTCGCGAATGTCCTTTTGAAAAAGAATTTGATTTCGATAGGGCAGGACATGGTTTTTTTGTCAAACGGACTTGAGGGCGCCGAAAATCGTTCTGGATATGTCTTTGGCATGCCTTCGGTGGCTCGGGAGGATTTTGAGCAGGCCCTGTTTGACGCGTGGAAAGTGGATTCCGGCGCGGCGGAACGGCTTCTTTCATTGGGCCCCCAAAGCAAGAACTTTTGGGTTGCTGTCAGCAAAAAAGCGAAGGCCGGCGTTTTTGCTTGCGGAATTTACAATGACGAAATTTTCGCCATGTCGCAATCTGAGCGCGTCTTGATTTTGGTTTGCGTTTTTGTTTCCATTTTCTTGATTTGCTTTTTGATTTTGAATTTGCGCAGGGACGACGAGACGGTGATCCGCGAGCGGATTAAGACGCTGCAGCTTGGAGTCGTTGACGAATACCTTTCCAAAAAAGAGGCCCTCAACTGGGAAACAATCAGCGGCCGCCGCGACGCCGTTACAAAGGAAATCATTCAAAGCCTGGGAGGCCGGGCCAAAAAAAGGCGTCCTCAAGTGGAAGAGTTGATAAACCGCAGCTGGGACGAATTGTTCGCGGCCATGAACCTAAAGCCCAATGAAGGCTCGGCAAACGGCGGCCTTGGCCCGGAAGGCGCCCAAGAAATCAAGGCCATGCTCCAAGAGCTTTTGTCAAGCGGAAGCTTAAAAGTCCAGGCCGTCCAAGCGCCGTCCGAAGCGAAGGCTGTAGGCAAGCCCGAATCAAGGGCGGCGATAGCCCCAGCCGAGCCAGTTGAAGAGATAGAGGAAGCGGAGCCAGTCGAAGATGTTGAGGAAGCGGAGCCGGTCGAAGACTTGGCGGAGGCCGAGCCAGTCGAGGACTTGGAGGAGGCCGAGCCAGTCGACGAGATAGAGGAAGCGGAGCCAGTCGACGAGATAGAGGAAGCGGAGCCAGTCGAGGACTTGGAGGAAGCCGAGCCAGTCGAGGACTTGGAGGAAGCCGAGCCAGTCGAGGACTTGGAGGAAGCGGAGCCTGTCGAGGACTTGGAGGAAGCCGAGCCAGTCGAGGACTTGGAGGAAGCCGAGCCTATCGAAGGCGCTGAGCTTCCCCATGAAGACCATAAGGAAATAGAGTCTTTGGCCGCGACCTTGTCCTCAAAGGACGAAGGCGATGTCGACACGTCGGAAAAGGTCTCCGAGGACTTTTTCGCCCTTCGCTCTAAGGATGACTTTTCCGAAGCGCCTTCTATTGTCGGCGACAAGGAGCTTAATCCATATTCCGGCGTCCGGGACTTCTTCGCGCCCAACAAAGAAACAGAAGACGTTGTGAAAAACTTTTCAATCTACCAGCCTGACTTTACCGATCTTGACGCAAGAAACGACGAAGAAAAGGTGAACGGCACATTGGAAGAAGAAAGAAACGAGTACTACAAGGAACTGTCGCCTGAAGACTTTGGCGTTGAGGAAAAGAAAGAGAAGGAAGAATTTTCGGAACCGCTTGAATTTGGCGCTCCCGAAAACAAAGGCTTGGACGACGGAACGGACGTCGCGTCCACGTTCACAACAGAATCTCCGTCGTTTGACTCAAATCGTTCCATATATTCTCCCGAACAGGGAAAGGCCGCGGAGCCGCTCGCTCCAATAGGAAATGACAGCGAAGGCGAGGCTAGCGCGATTCCGCTTGAAGGCGAGGATTCGTTCATGTTCTCCTCGTTTGGCCAGGACGCCGCCGCTTTGGAACTGCAAGCCGCCGATTACAGCGCGATTGTCCAAGACTCAAACGGCGTGTTCTCAATTGTGGATGACATTCAGACTGGCGGCGTGGTTCAAGACAACTCCTTCAAGCGCTTGGTCGACTCGGTGTTGAACAACTCTTAGTTTTTTGCTAAAGTTCTCTCTATGAAAATTACCTCTGAACTTATAGTTCGCACTTATGAATGCGACTCTTACGGCCACGTGAACAACGCCGTATACGTCAATTATCTTGAATACGGAAGAATGCAGTTCTTAAACGGCATCGGCTTTGACTACAAGGAAATGATAAAGGCCGGATACTATATCTACATTACCCATATCGACATTCACTACAAGGCTTCGGCCTTTTTGATGGACAAGCTTTTTATAGACGTTGAGCCCATAGACACTGGCGCTGTAAAGGGAACGCTCCGCCAAGTCATTAGAAAGGAAGACGGAACGGTTTGCGCCTTGGCCGATGTCACTTGGGCCACAGTCAACACGCAAGGCCGCCCGTCAAGGCTGCCAAAGGAATTTCTTGTCCCTGGCTTGTATCCGGAAAAGCAGGCGTGATTATCGCGGCTTAAAAAAAAATTACTTAAGGCAGCTTTGCATCAGCTGGACGAACAAATAGATGTGCTTGTAAACGCCGACTCCCAACTCCTTGATCGGGTGGTCGGCGAATTTGTCCAATTCCTTCCAGTTTATGATTACCTCTCCCTTGGGCTTTGCGTAGTCCTCAAGAAGGGTTTTTGTCGTCTTTGCGATCGTTATCAGGTTCTTTGTTCCGTCAACCAACATTGTTTTGGCTTCGTCATTAAGGTCGCCGATTAAAGTTCCGATGATGTTCTTCGCTTCCTTGTCGCGCTCGGCCCTGGGCATATGGGTCTTGATGCGGCTTCCGATTTCGGCGTCCTCGGCGATTTTGGCGTCAAAGGCCAGGATGGAATCGCTGCTTTCCAAAAGCGCGTGGTAGGCGTTGGACATCGGCGCCGAAAGCGCTTGGGTTGACCAAGTTCCGCGGATCAAAACCAAGTCCGAAAATTCGCGCACGTCCTTTTTGACAAAGTCAAGCAAAAAGGCCTTGAAGTAGTTTAGGGGCTGGACGTATTCAAAAATTCCCAAGCCCTTCCGCTCAAACGCGGCCGAGGTTGTGGCAGTGTAGTTCGTAAGGCGCTCGATTGATGTCGTTCCAAAGATTTGCTCCAAAATGCCGTCAATCTTGTTGTTTTGTTGCGCCAACACAATCGAGTTCAATGTCTTTTCGGCGTCGTTTCTCGTTTTGTCAATGAAGTGGTCAACGATGGGCTCTTCGTTGTACGCAAAGTCCGGAACATAGTTGGGGTCTTTGGAAATAACTTGGATCATCATTTCAAAGACGCGGCTAAGGCGGATGGAGTTGATTTTATTGCAAATCTTGTTCCAAACGTTCAACGCGACAGGCTCCGTTCCCTTGGTTTCCTTAAAGAACTTCATCATGTCAGACCAGTCTTCCCGCTCGGGCAAAAGCCAGGCCACCGCCAAAAAGTCCTTTAGGTCCTCTCCGATGTATTCCGCGTTGATTTTCTCAAACTTGGGAATGGAAGTGAATTCTCCTTCCTTAAGCGAGGAGTCGAACTTTTTAAGGGTGAAGTAATAGTCATAGGAGCAAAAGCTTTTGAATATCATCAGCTTTCTGTAAAGGGCCTCTATGCGGGCTATTTTTTCGCTGTTGAACAATTGAAGAAAGTAATCTATGTTTTGCTTTACCTGCGCTTCAAGCTGGTCTATCGGAGCGTGTTGCGCGGCTTCCTTGATTGATTCCTCTGAAAGCGAGTCTACCAGCTGGTGCTCCTTTTCGTTGAGGGAATAGTTTACGGCCAAGGCCTTGAGGCGGTTGGGGTTTTCCTGGGCCATGAACATAGCCTTTGCCGGAAAAACGGCCTTGTAAATGTCGTACATCAATTTCGCCAAAGAGGGCAGAACCTCGTCGTTTTTGTAAAAGTGATACTTTGCCTTTGCAAGGCTTTTCGCTATTTGCTTTATTCTGCGTTTTTTTTCCGCGTCAGGATCGTCCGATTTAAAGAGGGACGAGAATAATTTTGCAAAAAAACTTTGTGACTCTGCCATAATTCAATAATTATACTATATGAAGAAAAAAAAAGCAAGACTAGCGTTCTTTCAAAGACAAGGGGAATGCTTGGAAGAAAGCGAGCGCAATTGAATATTATTGCCCGATGCGCTATAATCGTTCCATAATTTCTAACGGAGGATCGTAAAAAAAATGAAAAAAATTTCAGTTTTGCTGTTGGCGGCCGCTCTTACAGCCGTTTTGGTCTCTTGCGCCAAAAAAGAAGCCAATAAAAAGGCTTCTGACAGCCGCCCCACAATCCGTCTTGTAACTGACGCCACAGGCATCGACGACAAGTCTTTCAACGCGGCCGCTTGGCGCGGAATCGTTGAGTTCTACGGCGAAAGCGTTGAGAACGCGAAAAGCCGCGGAAGCTTGTACGACGTTGTCACATGCCAGACCCAGGACCAGTACCTTCCGACTCTCAAGCAGTTGTCCGACGAAGGCTACGACCTCATTTGCGCCACTGGCTTCACGTTCTCGGACGCGATCACGGAAATCGCCGACGAGTATCCGGAGCAAAAGTATATGATTGTCGACGTTGACTGGGTTGGACGCCCCAACGTAAAGGAATTCGTTTTCCATGAGGAAGAGGGCTCCTACCTTGTGGGCCTTGCCGCCGCCTACCAAGCTCAGGCCGACGGAATCTCAAATCCAAAATTCGGCTTTATCGGAGGCGTTCCGGGAAGCACAATCACAAAGTTTGAGATGGGCTACATCCAGGGCCTTCGCGCCGTTTATCCCAACGCCGAAATTTTCGACTACTACGCCAACGACTGGGGCAAGCCCGAACTGGCCAAGACACAGGCCAAGAACTGGTTCAACAACGGCATTTACGCCATCTTCTCGGCGGCCGGCGGAACTGGAAACGGAACAATCGCCCAAGCCAAGGAAATGCAGTACGCAGGAAGCAATGTTTGGGCCATCGGCGTTGACTCAGACCAGTACGCCGACGGCGTTTACGCCGAAGGAAAGTCAGCCGTTCTTACATCAATGATTAAGCGCGTTGAGACTTCAACCTTGATCGCCTTGAACGAAATCGCCAGCGGAACATTCAAGGGCGGAGTCGTGAACTTGGCCCTTAAGGACGACGGCGTTGACTACTCAAAGGCCAACAAGGCTTTGGGAATCAAGGTTATCGACGCTATCGAAGCGGCCAAGAAGGACATCGTTTCCGGAAAGATAAAGATTCTTCCCACATACAAGGAAGCTTTGGCCGCGGGAATCGCCCCCGAAGGCCTTGGCGCCATCGACGACTAAAATTCTTTTTCGGGAGGGCGGGGAAACTTGGAAAACGCTAACAACGAATGGGCGGTCGAGATGCTGGGAATCACAAAAAGATTCCCTCATGTTTTGGCCAACGACAATGTGACGCTGCGCGTTAAGAAGAACGAGGTTCACGCCCTCTTGGGAGAAAATGGAGCCGGAAAGAGCACGCTTATGTCGGTTCTTTTCGGTTCCTACACGCCGGATTCAGGCGTGATTAAAATCAATCAAAAAGAAGTCCATTTAAAAAATCCAAACGACGCGACCGCTTTGGGAATCGGAATGGTTCACCAGCACTTTAAATTGGTGGAAAACTACACGGTCGCCGAAAACATCGTCTTGGGCGTTGAGCCAAAGACGCGCTTTGGCTTGCTTGACTTAAAGAAAGCCAAAAAAGAAGTCCAGGCCCTAAGCGACTTGTATGGCCTTAAGGTTAATCCGGACGAAAAAATACAGGACATCACGGTCGGAATGCAGCAGCGCGTTGAGATTCTAAAAGTTCTTTACCGCAAGGCTGACATAATCATTTTTGACGAACCGACGGCCGTTTTGACTCCGCAAGAAATTGACGAGCTTATGGACATAATCCGCCTCCTCAAAAAAGAGGGCAAGACGATTTTGCTCATCACCCACAAGCTAAACGAAATAAAGGCCGTCGCCGAGCGCTGCTCGATTTTAAGGCGCGGCCAAATGATTGACACTGTCGACGTCGCCTCAACCAGCGAAGAAAAGTTGGCCGAGCTTATGGTGGGCCGCGTCGTAAACTTTCAAATCGACAAGGCTCCGGCAAAGACGGGGCAAGTCGTTTTGAGCGTCCAAGGCCTTTGCGTTCAAAATTCGCGCGGCTTTCCCGCCGTCGACAACTTAAGCCTTGAAGTCCGCGCCGGAGAAATTCTTGGAGTCGCCGGCGTTGACGGAAACGGCCAAAGCGAATTTGTGTCCGCCCTTACAGGCCTTTTAAAGCCTTCCGCTGGAAAAATACTCTTTAACGGAAAGGACGTCACAAGCCTTTCTGTCCGCGAGCGAATAGAGCTTGGAATGGCTCATGTCAGCGAAGACAGAAGGCGCTTTGGCCTTGTGGCCGAGTTCACTGTCGGCGAAAACGCCGCGCTCAAAAACTATTACAAAGAGCCGTTCGTGAAGAACAAAATATTTTTGGACAAGGCCGCGATTGAAAAAAACGGCGTTGAATTGTCGCATGCCTTTGACATTCGCGGAGGCGAGGACGGAGCCCAGTCCGGCGCCATGTCGGGCGGCAACCAGCAAAAGCTTATCATCGCGCGCGAGCTTAGCATGGGAGCGAGCCTTTTGATTTTCGCCCAGCCCACCCGCGGCCTTGACGTCGGCGCGATAGAATTCATCAGAAAAAAAATCATCGCCGAGCGCGACGCCGGCAGGGCAGTCCTCTTGGTAAGCTTTGAGCTTGACGAAATAATGAACCTTTGCGACAGAATCGCGACGATTTCCAAGGGAAGGATTGTCGGCGTCTACAAGGCCGGCGAAGTCAGCGAAAGGCAAATCGGCATGATGATGGCCGGAAAGCCATTCACGGAGGAAGGCGCATGAAAGAAAAATCTTTGCTAAAGTCCGACGCGGCCATAAGCGTTTTGGTTATAATGCTAGGCTTTTTGTTCGCAACGATATTGATCGCGCTTGTCGGCCGAAATCCCGGCGGAATGTACAAGGCGCTCTTCCAGTCAATGACTGGCTTTAACCTTAACAACGGAAAATGGAACCCCCGCTATATCGGCGAGTGGCTTAATTATTCGGTTCCCTTTGTCTTTTGCGGCTTTGCGATGGCCTTCGCCTCGCGCGTAGGCCTTTTCAATGTCGGAGGCGAGGGCCAGTACATAATCGGAATGACAATCGCGCAATTGGGCGCCTTGTACTTTCCGCAAGTTTCGGTTTTGCAAGTCGCGCTCGCCTTGTTTCTTGCCACAATCGGCGGAGCCCTTTGGGGCGGCGTCGTAGGCTGGTTCAAGGCCCGCTTTGAAGTTTCGGAAGTCGTCTCAACGATCATGCTGAACTACATCGCGCTTTACATTTCCAGAATCGTGACGCTCGCGATTCCCGGCTCCAACACTTTCAAAACGCCCAACTTTCCCGCGACGGCCTCGCTAAAAGTCGGCTTTTTGTCAAAGCTTTTCAACAACTCAAGCCTCAACGCCGGAATCTTTTTGTGTGTCGCGGGAATCCTTGTTTACTATGTAATCATGGAAAAGACCAAGGCTGGCTTCGCTATGCGGGCCACAGGCTTTAACAAGGACGCCGCTCGCGCCGCGGGAATTCCTGTCGTGGCCAGCATCGTTGGAGCGATGGCGATATCCGGCGCCTTTGCCGGAATCGGCGGAGGCGTTGTCGCGCTCGGCTCCTTTAGGTACGGCCGCGTGATTACAGGCATGGACAACTACGGCTTTACGGGAATGGCCGTCGCGCTTGTAGGAAACTGCGCCGCGCAGGGAACCGCCTTGGCCGGCCTTTTGTTCGGCCTCTTGCAAGCCTCGCAGTCGCTCATGCAGACCAACAACATTCCAAAGGAAATCACTTTCATCATCCAAGGCTTGGTCGTGGTCTTCATTGCCTTAAAGACCGGCTTTAGGCTTTTCATAGACTGGCGGCTTAAAAAAAGCGCCGCGCGCTCCCAAGGAGGCAAACAATGATTTTTTCAAGCCTTCCTTCCATCTTGATGATTGTCTCTCCCTTGCTCATCGCCGCGGCGGGCGGAATGATTTGCGAAAGGGCAGGCGTGGTTAACATCGCGCTTGAAGGCCTTATGGGAATCGGCGCCTTTGTCGCGGCCACAGTCCATTTCTTTATGGAGTCGGCGAACTACGGCCGCTGGGATTTGGCTTTAGCGCTCTTTGCCGGAGCCGCCATAGCGACCGCGTTCACGACGATTCACGCTTACGCCGCGATAAACTTAAACGCCGACCAAACGATAAGCGGCACTGGAATCAACCTTCTTTCCAGCGGAATCACGATTTTCTTCAGCCAAATATTTTTCCACGCCGACAGAACGCTTCCGTTCCAAATGGGCTTGCTTCCGGACGCGACCGGCTTTTATCCAACTCTATGGATCGCCTGCGCGGTGATTTTAATCGCATGGTTCGTTCTATACAAAACGCCCTTTGGCTTGCGCCTTCGCGCTTGCGGCGAGCATCCAAACGCCGCCGCCAGCGTTGGAGTGAACATATTTAGAATGCGCTGGTTCGCCACATTGGCCTCGGGCTTTTTGGCGGGCCTTGCCGGCGGCTGCATGGTTTTGACGGAGTCAATCCAGTTCACAAGCAACACAGTCAACGGCACGGGCTTCATCGCGCTGGCGGCGGTGGCTTTTGGGCGTTGGAAGCCTTTGGGAATCGTCGGCTCAACGTTTTTGTTCGGCTTGGCTTCCGCCCTGGCCGTTTTGGCGCACGACTTTTTTCCGCGCCTTACCCAGTTCCTTCCGACAGAAGTCTTTAACATCGTTCCCTATGCGATAACGCTTTTGGCGCTTGTGATTTTTAGCGGAAAGAACTACGCTCCGGCGGCGGACGGAAAGCCTTACGTTACGAGGGGCTCATGAAAAACTACAGCAAACTCATCCTGAAAATGTTCGAGGCCTTTTCCATCGAGCGCTGGAACGACTTGATCCGCCCCTTTGATTTGGTGGAGATGGACAAGGCCGCCGAAAAAATGGTTCTGGCTTACATCATCGGAAAATACGAAGAGGCCGCCGGACACAAAATCAATTGGAACTGGATGGTGAACGCCTCGCTTTTTGACCTCCTGAAAAAAATCGCGCTTTGCGACATCAAGGCGCCGGTTCAGGATTTGATAAAGGCGGAATATCCGTCGGAATTCTTGCGCCTAAACGAATGGGTTTTGAACCAATACAAGCCCTATATCGACGACAAGGAATTTTTTTCGCAGTTCACTATTTACATAGGGCAAAAGGCAAAGTCGATTCCGATTCCCGAAGACGATTATTTGACAAGCCGCGTCTATTTGGCCGCGCACAAGTATTCAACCATGCGCGAGCTTCAAATGCTTAAGCTTGTCAACGAGCGGGAGCGCTACGAAAAAATAGAGAAGGAGCTTAACGCAAGCCTCGCGAAGTATTCTGAGCTTCGCGGCCTTCAACTGCTTTTGACCAAGCAGCGGCCTTTTGAGTTTTTGCTTAAGATTGAGCAGCTGCGCTTCCAACGGCGCTGGAACCAAACCCCGCGCGTTCCCTACACAAGCGTTTTGGGCCACTGCTATTTTGTCGCCGCGATCACAGCCCTTCTTCAAAAGGAATGCGGAACACCGCTGTGCCAAAACAGGCTCTACAACAACTTTTTTTCCGCGCTCTTCCACGACCTGCCCGAAGCGGTCACGCGCGACATCATCAGTCCCGTAAAGCAGGCCACTGACGCGCTTCCGCAAATCGTAAAGCGCATAGAAGACGAAATCGTCGGCCGCGAGTTGGTTCCCCTGATGGAGGACTTTTATTCGGCGGAATTGATGTACTGGACTAGCGACGAATTTGAAAACAGAATCTTGGTCGGAGGAAAGGCCCAGGCCGTTTTGTTTGAAGACCTAAACGAGCGCTACAACAGCGCGGAGTTCTCTCCGGTCGACGGAAAGCTTGTCCGCCTTGCGGACCACCTAAGCGCGCTTTTGGAAGCCGACATTTCAATCAAGCACGGAATCACAAGCGAGCACTTGCAAAGCGGCCGCGCCAACATGTTAAAAAGCCACCCTGTTGGAAAAGTCATCAACGGCATTGACTCCGGCGTTTTGTTCGAGGAAATCACGGCGTGAAATTCCGCCCCAAAAACACGCGGAAAAAAAATAAAAAATTTTCAAAAAAAGCGCGCCTTGCTCTTGACAGTTTTTTGAAAAAGCGCTAGATTCTCTTTTACCGCTCTCAACAAGGGCGGAGCTCTTTGGAAGCAGCAGGGAAGGGAAGAAAACGGTAAGGAGCGGAAGTCGGAGAAATCCGAAAACACGAAATCCTATCAATTTTCAATAATCAATAATTTGAGAGGGGTTCAATTTTTTTTGTGAAGATTCTTAGGCCTTCGGGCCTTGGATACAATCACGGAGAGTTTGATCCTGGCTCAGAACGAACGCTGGCGGCGCGTCTTAAGCATGCAAGTCGGGCGGGATTGGGGAGCTTGCTC